>ERZ1026858.503-NODE-503-length-21162-cov-84.862178_pt1 | contig 21162 bp, 16 predicted proteins | sample MGYA00380159_ERZ1026858 | MGnify/ENA primary metagenome ERZ1026858 (study PRJEB33269, sample SAMEA4719795) | human gut metagenome | biome: human-associated habitat; feature: organic feature; material: feces | place: Cameroon | collected 2013-10 ...
AAGAGGAACTTTCCAAGTGCTTGACTACAACATCCTGATGCTTGTGCATCCTTCAAGTGGGGACAATATATTTTATAAGGTGAGGGAGGATAAAAGTGTTGTTTTGCTGGATTCGTTTGGTAATGAACCCAAAAATGAGGATAGGAAGAATTATACACTGAGAAAGAAATAATGAAGTGCAAATTAACTGTGTTAAACTATAATGGTTATAGTTTGACACAGTTTGTATTACACTGTCTGAATTTGCGCTCATCCATGCCGAACTCGTTATATCCATCATTCATCACATGGCATCCATATATTCTCTAAGACTTAAATCTTCCTTCATTTCATATCTACCAAAAAGTCCATATTCAACACCATAAATTTTATTATTAACTAAAGTTTCGCAAGTGAATAAATATCAACTTGCTTGTTTATAAATATACATATTACGTAGCGTATGGGCAACAGGATTACTTTCGATGAAATCTGCCAGCAACTCTGTAGCATCTATAGAGTAACGCTCTGCTGCTTCCAGAACGAAGTCCAAAATGATAGCCCATATCTTGTCCGTTACGGACAACTCGAGAGTGTCATTGGTAACCTCTGTAAAGAGACCACCGATGGTTTCATACGCTTCAAATCTCTTCACTGTACACAAGATGTTATACTGCATCATTGTCAAAGTGAAGTTAGCAATTTGAGCGGCAAAATGTACAGACTGGCATTTGCCAAAGTTCAGCAAGGTCTTACAATCCTTGTATGCAACTTCGGTAGCCCATCGTCTGGCATAAATACGATACGCTTCAAGGAAGCTAAGAGCAAGGTCTGTGGTCAACAACCCATTCCAGTTTCCCTTGCGTCCTCGTTTGCAAAAGAACAAACGGACTGGCACACCATCCAACTTAACGTCCATTGTACAATAGGTACAGCGAAGTATTTTGTTGTGTTTGCATGCCTTTTCCTTTTGCAGGTGCTTGATGATTTGCTTGGCATTCATCTTACCATGCTTCGTTGCATAGTTGGTTTTGCCCAGTTTAATCATGCCCAACAGGTGACACTTGATATGTCTGCTGGAAATGAAACGCACAAGCTTAGTGTTTGTAAACCAGCTATCTACGAGCAAGTAATCAAAGCGAACACCTCGCTTGATGGCATACTTGACCATATCTATGGCCTTGTCTGTCTTCTTCATCAGATATTCATCCACACGCTCTTTTACCGCTTGCCCTTCGTGGTCCTCGGTATAGCGAGCTTTGCGTTGCTTAACAGTAAGTCCCTGAACCTTTTGCTTGTCCTTTCCCTCCTCACCATGAAGAGAGAAATCGAGAAAGAGCTGGCTAACGCCATCGGACAACATCATGGTCAGACACTTATAACCAAGGATGCTCTTTTGATGAACATGAGACCAGATTCTTCCTATGAGTTCGGTCGTCATACCAGTCTTAGGTGCATCAGTATCATCAATAATCAAACAAACTGGCTTGTCATGATGAACAGTTGTGCTGCTTGATATCTTCTTTATCAGCTGAAGATTCATTGCATATAGTAACTTGCGCCACTTGACGTTGCCATCATTCATAAAACGATAGAACATGTCTTTATCACAATTGAACAATTTACTCAAGGACGAGTTTGAGTATCGACTCGCATTCTTGACTACGAAGAACGGGAAGAGCATGAGGAGGTTGAGTACCTGCAAAGTGGTGAACTTGCAGTTCTCTTTCTTCTCTACTCCAATCTGGCTGGAGCGTATATTTATATGTTCCATCACACCCATAATGCACTTAATTGCACGATTATCGTCATTTTTTGCGAAAAAGCTTCGCAGATCTGAAATAATTTTTGTATCTTTGCTCACGGCTTTGAAGTTTTATCTTTATTGTTTAGCGATTATAAAGATACTCATTTTCTGTGAGTTATACAAACTTCAGAGCCTTTTTTATTCCAAAATTACGTTAAATCACGCTTGTGGATTTTCACTTGCGAAACTTTAGTTATTAACTATTTGTACAAAAACTGCATTGAATTCACATTTTAATATAAAATTTGATTCATCTCTAAGTCGTGAATGATATTTGATTGCTTCGGTATTTATAAATATACACACGTTAGACTTATCGGCATAGTCTAATACCCTTTTATCCCATAATCCAATTTTTTTTAATAGTCCATCCAAGGAATCACCTACAAATAAATTTTTATTAGGATTTACAATGTTATTCCTAACAATTCCTCGAGATAAGTTATATTTTGGGGAGGTAATGGAATTTCTTTCGTATATTAAGGTATCCCCTTCTGCAACAACATATGCACGGAATGGAATATCAGTGCAGTATACGATGCTTGCCTGGCTAAAATCTTGAGCAAGCCTCTCCTTTGTCGTTGAATATAAAGGGGTGTCAAACAATAACTCACTATCTGTAACGATGATTAGCGTGTCATTTACTTTTATACACAAATAATTTTTATTCGGATTATTAAACATAGACCACAATCGAACTCCGCGATAGATAGTATTTTCCCTTGCAAAATTTGTCGATATTGAATCTAACATATCAATATGATGTTTTGTTCCATATATCGCATTAAATCGTGAACATAATTGTGTTATGCAACAAACCATAGCTATCACTAATATAAACTTATTCATAGTTGTAAAATTACCTATTATTAAAATTATTGCCTGTTACCCTTATATGGGTATTGCCTGTTACCCTTGTATGGGTAAGTTCAAGCAATCTATATATGGACTAACGGTCTGTTTGCCATATTCTTGCTGTTTTAATGTCATACAGTTATCTATCACTATTGTGACTTGTCGTTTGCGTGCCATATTTGTTGTTCTTTTAATTTTGATAACTTCCAATCTGGAGCTTAAAGTACCCAAAAAATATCTTTGCTCATGTGCTTATGCTGTAATGTCGGAAATAATGCGAAAGCAAAGCGTTAATTCCAGCCTTCACACTTTTCATTTTGTCAGATAGCATTGATAATCAGATGATTATTACAACAACTCCCGATTTGAAGCATTACCCATCTTATTCCATATTTAATTCCGCCAACGGGTAATGTTTTTTTCATTTTCGTAATCCTTTCAAAATAACAGTTCTTTCGCTTACTGGAATTTCTTTACGTCTTTTGGCCATTACCGCATTATCTAAATTTTAAATATGATGTTACGCTCATTCCATCCGTCATTTTATATTTCCCAAAATTGGTAAACTCAATGGTATCAATCTTGTTATCTTTTAATTTTAATATGATCATTGTTATATCACAGTGACTTAACTGCTTCAATGATTGGATATATTGTTTATCTACCCAAAGAGAGCGAACCGCTTCTGGATGTATGACGCACATTACCTTATACTCTGTTAAGGTTTCAAGTGGGATTATTCCCTCTATCCCCACTTTTCTATTTAGCACTTTGATAGGCATACCCACATATATGGGGAGACCAATTAACCTATTTGTCTTCAATATACCCTTGGACAATTGATACGGAGCAGATTTTATTGGTATTTTTTCATAAATAAGAGTATCTGATGAAGATGTGGCATAAAATCTTATTGGAAGATCATTGTCAAAATTAAGATTGTACCTTGAATATACCTTCCTTGCTCTACTTTTTGATCTTATTGATAATATATTCGCCCCAAAAAATATTGGGTTATCGGATATAACTACCAACGTATCATTAATCCCTAACACAAGATACAACCTGTTTTCTACACTTTTCTGGTAGTATTCTTCGTCTTGGGGCCAAATCCGGATACCATAATATGTTACATTGCTCTGAGAAAAATTAGTTGTTATAGAATCTGTTAGTTCATTATCTTCAGAATTTAGAGGACTACAGATTGGCGACTTTACTTCTAGTGCGTCTGTTGATTCATCATTTTTATAATTCAATGAGACTCTCGAAGAGCCAAGACAACAGCTGCACATAAATACATACAATATCAAAGATAAGGACTTCTTCATTTTTAGAGTGTTCAAAAGTTAATTAAAGGTCTGTGTTATTGAAAATCTTCAATAACACAGACTTACATAACATTATTACTTTTTCCTTGATTTAAGAATTAGGGTATGTTTAATTGGAGCATTAAAAGTTGCCCCTTCTCTATTATAGGTCCTACTTTTAGGTCGATACGAAAAATGTCCTATGGCTCCCAAAGCATTGTCAAAGTTTCTTGATGCCGTTTTTGATTCATCAGCATTATAATGGATCGTATTTCCATTAACAGAATACCCAGAGGATAAAACAAAGCATCCTTCTGTCCAAGATCTTGGATTTGTTCCTCCATAGTGGAATCTGATTCCTCGCTTACTTACGTTTCCTCCAACTCCAGGTTTTATCCATTGTGATCCAGCCGTCGGATTAATTATTGGATATGTTCCATCAGGAATCCTTCGACCACTTCCGTTCTTTGTACTTGGCTCTCCTCCTGGAGCAACATAGAACCCTGTGCCATTATCTGCTTCTCCAGATATATGATACACTCCTAGTGTATAACTGTCTTTTGTTTCACCTATTTCCAAGTTTAACAAATTCACTCGCTTCCCATGCTCTCCTTGTGAAAATTCATAGGTTTCTTTTTTATCTCCATTTGCGACATTAAAGACGTCATTTCCATCAGCTATTATGGGCGCATCTATCTTCCATTTTTTATTAACATAGGATATATTTATTGTGTCTGTGCCAATAGGATCAATAAAAGTAATTGGATTATAGGTATACGCATAACTTGAATTTCCATAATTCTTCTCTTCCAATATATCCGTACTAATCCACAAACTCACCCTCGGGTCATAGTACCTTGCTCCATAGTAGTACATGCCCGTCTCCTCATCAAATTCCTTGGCATTGAAAAGATAAGGTGTAATTCCAAATGTTGTTGCGTTCCTCAACAAAGACTTCACCGAAAGGCACATACTCAATATGCTGCACCACCTCGCCGTCAAGGTTGGTGATGTAACTACTGCTACCCAAATGGTCTGGGTGGTAGTAGAACTGCATCGTCTCGTATGCGTCGCCCTCTTGGAAGTTATTCTTTGCAGCTCTCGACAAAGCTCGTGCCTGCGCAGCTTCCAAGCTGCCGTCATTGCAGCAGAAGCCCTTACCATCGACATAATCGTTGTTGTCATCGCCATTGTACGGTACTGCAAAGGTTGCCTCCTTTTTTCTATTTTATCTGTCATATTTATATTCATTTTTCCAAAATCACAAATTGTGACTTTGAACATTACCATATTTAACAGCATTCAAAGGTAGTGCTTTTAGCCTTTAAGCCACTATTGCACAACCCCTTTCTTTGAAAAGAACGTAAAATCAATAGTATTATTGCGGTGATTGCACTTTTATTAATCGCTTAACTCGTTGCACCGTACTCACGCCCCTTCCACTTAACTTCGCCACATCCCGAACGGAATATCCCTTGCGGAGCAGACTTATTACTTCCCTATATTCGGCTTTCATCTGTTCTACCGTTTTTACAGAGCCTACCTTGCGTCCGAGTTTTCCTCCTTTCTCTATATACCGCTTCCTTCCTGACTGCAATCGGAATGAGATATTTTCACGTTCCAATTGCGCACAGGTTGAAAGCGTGGCTATCATTATCGGGGCAAAGAGGGACGGATGTCCTTCATCGTCCAATAATATAAGCTGTTCCTTTTGAATGTAGAGGTTAATGCCACAGTCAATGAGTTCCTTGACAGAGGCAAGCACCTCAAACGCATTGCGACCCAATCTTGACAGTTCACTGACAAGTAGGATCCCAATGCGGTTTGCCTTGCAGTATTCCATTGCCTCACACAACACTGGACGCTCATCATTCTTCTTTGCGCCAGAGATGTGTTCCTCAAAGACCTTGCAGACTTCGATACCCTTATATTTTGCATACTCCGACAAGTCCTTGACCTGTCTTTCCGTGCTCTGTCTGTCACCAATACTGGAGACACGAGCGTATATTACCCCTGTTGTCATCTATATCAAAGATTAAATTGAACATGAAAATGCCTGTGTCCAGATAAGTCTTGCAGATTTATTTGAACACAAGCGTTTTTTGAATACAGCCTGACGGCAATTTACCAACAAAAGGGAAGAAGTAAGACTTCCCCCTTGTTCGCACCCTGCTGTATGTCTCAATCAAACACGCCATTAAACAGATTGACCGCCTCTATCTTCTTTTCAAGAGCCACTTTTGCATAAACTTCGGTTGAAGTGATGCTTCCATGTCCCAAAACATCCTTCACTGCTGATATGTCTGCTCCTGCTGAGATAGCCAACGATGCTGTCGTATGCCGTGAGCAATGGTAGGTCAAATCCTTTTCTATGCCAGCCTTTTCTTTAAGTCTTCTTACGTATTTCGATACGTTGTCTGACTTCTTGACAAGGTGAAACACAAGACTTTCCGGATTGTCATCCGTCCGAGGTGGCAACAACGATTGCGCCATTTCATTGAGCGGAATAATGGCAGGACGCTTTGTCTTTCGCTGTATGATGCTGATTGTCGGCACGCCATCTATCATTTTAATATCACACCACCTTAGATGCTGCATATCGCCAAGGCGAAGGGCAGTCATGGATGACAAGCCAAATGCCAGTTGTACGGTTCGTTCATTCTCACATTCTGCCTCTACCGCCAAGAAGCGTGTGAGTTCTTCGGGTGTAAGATACTCTCTGTGCTTGTCGGGAGCATGGAAGCGTTCCAACTTGTTAAGGCTATGCACAGGGTTGTATGTTATCAGACCTTCTCGCAATGCCTTGTTGAATATCGCCTTTATGGTTTCCTCAAACAGCAATAATGAGTAAGCGGACAACCGTCCTCCGTTTGTCTTGATTTGTCGTTTGTTGCGATACTTGTTGCGCATATAATCAAAAAGACCGCAAATTTCATCTTTACTGACATCTTTCAGCAGGATGTCTTTCTTATCTACTCTTCGCAAATAAGTGGCTATACGCTTGCGGACAACATTCTTATGACCTATCATCTTCTTGCAGTTGCCACAATCAACAGACCATTTGATATAGTCATCGCACCATTGCAGCCAAGTCAAGCCGTTGCCTTGTTCTTCGCTTTTGGCATTCTCTTTCTCCAATACAGGAGGGGTGAGGATGCGCTCTGCTCGTATCTCCATAGCCTTGTTGTATGTAAGCCGATTGTGCTTTGCAGCACCAACGGCATCATCGGGCAAGAGATAGAGGTGCAAGTTTTCTCTCTTACGGTAGCCACTCTCATAGTATTCCAGATATAAGGTTCTTTTGCCTTCCGTCAGCTTACGTTCCTTGATTTCTATCTTCATTGTATTACTGGTATTTGGTCAAACATTCCGTTCACGAGGTTCACGGTTTCCAACTTCTTCTTGTCAACAATCTTGGCGTAAATCTCCGTCATCTTGATGCTCTTGTGTCCGAGTATCTTACTTACTACATAGATACTTGCACCAAGGGTCAGGAGCATCGTAGCCGCCGTATGTCGTGAGCAATGGTAGGTTATATGCTTGGTTATTCCTGCTGCCTCCATCCATTCTTTCAGCACCACTTCTACAGTTGTAGATGTGATTGTCAAGTTGTGGAAGATGTTGTCTATGCCTTCTTCTCTTTTAGGCATCCACTTCTTTGTTTCTTCCGACAAGGGGATGGTTACTCTATCCTTGGTCTTGACTTGGATATGGTCAATGTATTCTGTCTTGCCGTCAGCAGCCTTGTGGATTTCACTCCAGTTCAAGGCTTTCATGTCGCTATATCGCAGACCGGTGAAACAGGAGAATAGAAAGGCTTTCTTCACCAGTTCATAACGGCATGGTGTGTTCATCACCTTCTTTATTTCCTCTATCGTCAGAAACTCACGCTCAGCCACTCGCTTCTGTGGCTTCTCCTTTGCCTCCAACAGCAAGAATGGATTTTGCTCAATCAGTCCGTCCCTTACTGCCTTTGCCAATGACGAGCCGAAATAGTTGACGAACATACGGCAAGTGGTGGTGCTGAGTTGTTTCTTTCCATCATTGTAGGTGCAAGTCTTCAAAAAAGTAATGAAGCCTTTGCAAAACTCCTTATCCACGTCTTTCAACAGAAACTCCGGCTTGCCTATATGTAATAGGTATTGGTCAATGCGAGCATGAGTATTGCGTTTGGTCTTCATTGAAGACTCAGACAACTCGGCATTGTACTTCACAAAGTCATCCATCCACTTGGTAAGTGTCATGCGTGACTTCTTCACCTTGTCCCAATCCACAAGACCCTCTCTCTGGATGTCAAGAATGCGCTGCGCCTTGATTTGCTCTGCCAACTTTCTTGTATTGGCGTTTTGCAACTTGGTAGCAGCGTTGATTTCTGGCACAAGATAGAGTTTCAACGTCTCTTTCTTTCTCAATCCCTTCTGGTAAATGTCAAGATAGAGGCTGATGTTGCCACCTGCTATCTTCTTTTCTCGGATGCGCACAGGCTCCTTCAAACGGATTTCCTTCTTCTTTCGTCCCATTTTATTTCCTTTCTTTTCTGATGTTAATATATTCTTTTATCACTGATTATCAAGCATTTAGCTTGCGATACAAAGATAATACAACGAGGGACAAAAACGAGACAAAAGTGGGTAAACAATCCGCTAATTTAGGAAAGAATAACGAACCAATCCAAAATCGGCTTTCATTCCTAATAGACTGTAAATCAGTGATATTACATCACCTTACTATCCTTTCATTTCCGATGGTTAGACCCGCTTGGGATAATTGGTGGATGTTATGGTTTTGGGGTATAATACTCCACGGTAGTATTTGTTGCATCTTTCTTCCAGTTGTCAGGAAGATAACCTTTGCCTTCCAACGCAGTATAGGCATCCGCATCCATTACTTTGAGTGTGCGGGAACTTACGGTTTCGTCGGTTCCGGCATTATACAACCACTTATAGCAGCAATTAGATGCTTTCGAAATTTGGTCGCTTGGTGCCAACATGGTGACGGTTGACAATTTTGTACAACCATTGAACATATTATCATAGCATCCGTTTGCTAACTTTGTAGCCTTTAATTCTGGGGCATCCGTGAGACTTGTACAATCATAGAACATACTATTATAGCAGTTTCCTGCTAACTTTGTAGCCTTTAATGCTGGGGCAGTCGTGAGACTTGTACAACCATTGAACATACTATAATAGCATCCGTATGCTAACGTTGTAGCCTTTAATGCTGGGGCAGTCGTGAGACTTGTACAACCTTCGAACATACGAGTATAGCAGTAATAAGTTAATTCTGTAGCAGTCAATTTTGGAGCAGAGGTGAGACTTGTACAACCTCTGAACATAGAAAAATAGCAGTAGTCTGCTAACGTTGTAGCCTTTAATTCTGGGGCAGTCGTGAGACTTGTACAACCATAAAACATACAATAATAGCAGTAGTATGCTAACGTTGTAGCAGGCAATTCTGGGACAGCCGTGAGACTTTTACAACCTTCGAACATAGAATAATAGCAGTAATCAGCTAATTTTGTAGCAGGCAATTCTGGGGCAGAGGTCAATGCTGCGCAACCATTGAACAAATAACAGAATCTGGCATTTTGGGTATCTACCGTACTATAGTTTTTCCAATTCAGCAGCGTGCGGATGTCGCCTGTGCAAGCTACTTTCACATTTTTATCAGTAAATGTGATCTTTGAATATTCACTCCTGTTAGATGCTGTTCCCTTAATGTTTGTGCCACGCAAGCGAAGGGTGCCATTTGTTCCACCAAAGGCAACTGGAATGTCTTTCTCAACATTTTCCCATTTGCCATTATTCACAGAATACTGAAGCCCTGAGATGGTGTAATTTCCTGAGGTTGTCATCTTAAACTTTTGCTCTGCCTCTGCCGTAAAGGTGACGTATCGGATGATTTGTTCTGCTTTACCATTATCTGTAATTGTCCCCGTATTCCAGTTTGCTACGGTGATACCTTTAATAGATACCTTGTTCTTACCCACGGTGAGCTTATAGGTGTAGCTCTTGCCGGCTTCGAAAGTAGTAGGGATGGTGGTGAGCGTTTCTGTTGTTTTGCTTTCTCCATCTGCTACTTCAAGAGAGAGGAAGGGGGCGGTGCTTGTGGTATAATTTGGATCGATAAGGGCATAGAACTTGCCGTCGGTCTCGTGCTTATACGCTTTCACACCACAGATGCTGAGGCTGTTGACTGTAGCATTCGTTGTATACTGGTCGTTGAAGCCAGCAATCTCTACAACCACTCTCGCCATCATGCGATTCATGACGAGAGTAAGTTGATTGTTGTTGTCTTTGGTATTGGTTTGCGGACCGCTAAACGACATGAAGTCTGCGGCAGCAAGCGATTCTAGGCTGTTGTATTCCGTAGGCTGGGTGATGGTTCCGTTGAACGAAGTAGGGTAGTAGGCGGTGAAATTCATCGTCTCCTTTTCCCATTTCAGGAACTTGCCGCCCTGCGGCTGCCATTCCTTATCTACGAGCTTATAAGTCACGGCATCCTGGCCATCAGCCTGGACGCTAATCTCATCATTTTCATTGAATTTCGCCTGCTCTTCAGCAGTACCCAGCGGATTGCTGCGGGTGAAGCCATCGGCAGATGCTTTACCTACTTGCGCCGTGATGTGCACGGCTTTAGAATCGCTATGGTATGCAGCGAGGAGGTCTTCTGACTCGGAGCAGGCTGTCAGCGCCAGAATGGCGGCTGCGCACCCCATCAATCGTTTCATGATCTTTATTGTCTTCATATTCTTGTCGTTTATCTTGTTATTATCTATTTAATTCGGTTTCTTTCCTTTAATCGGTTTCCTTGTTTTCACCGTCACCATTTCCTTTGCCCCATTCAGCAACAGAGAAGGATGCAGGCTGCACCTTGTCGTCTCCGGCTATCAGCTTGAGCGTATAGGCGGTGGAAGGGTCCAGCGTCAAATCCTTATTATATGTCCACTCATAGAGCTTGCCATCCACCTTGAAGCTGACAGTAAACTTTCCGCTTGCGATGGTTTGAGGAATCAGAATCGCCTCATAGGTAGCTTTTGCCTTGGTGATCTTTCCGTTTGTTTTACTGTAAGGTGTTGTGCCGGTACAGAATGGAGAGACAGGTGTTGGATTACCGGAAGTATTATCAAATTCAAAACCGAATTCGGTATTTTCAGGTTTAATATGGAATAACGCCTCAACCTTCGAACCGTCAATCTTCACATCCGTAATCATCTTATCTACATTCTCTGCAAACTCATATTCATCGCCCAATTCGATGGTGAGCTTGATTTTGCTCATTGTATGCTTAAAGTCCACGTTGATACCATTTGTACTTGGGACTACTTTGGTTACTGGCATGGTCAACAGGTCTGCCTTCTTCACTCCTTCGGCTGAAGTTTGGTCGGTAGGAATTTTGTCGAAGTTAACATTTGATAAGGCTGCAATAGCAACCTTGTCATTCATGTTAGCCCAAAGCATGGTGACATCTTTCTTTGTTCCGTCCTTAAGGTACGATTCGAGATCATAAGTTTTCCAATCTGTACCATTCCCTTCAGCCCAAACATTATAATTATATTTATCATTTTTACTATCACTATGTTGAACTATCAGCCCAAAACCTTCTGGCTGTTCTGTATTGGAATATCCCGCACGGGTTGTTGGCTCATCCACGCTAACGTTGAGCTTGATAGGAGTATCTGCCAGGAAGTCCTGGCTGAATTCACTGTTTGAGTCTGAGCAGCTGCCCAGTATCATGGTCATTGCTGCGAGAGCAATCATGTAAAGTTTTGTTCTCATATTCTTTAATTGTTTGATTTTTAGACTTTTTATTTCATGGGTACAAATATAGCACCTTGGGCTAGGAGCTTCTGCCCTTTACCTTTCCCTTCGGCCGGTGACCGTTGGTTCAGGGTGTGTGGGGCAAATATTGCTTCTACCCTTTATCTTTCCCGTTAGGCGTTAAAAAATGTCCTAACCTATTTAGGCTCTGCGGATTTGCAATCCGCAGCAAAGGAGTCTGCTTTCCCTTTTGTTGTGTTGGGGGATTACAAATCCCCCGGTTTTAATAGGTCGAACCTTTTTTTACGGCGGATTTAAATCCGCCGGGACGCCAGACGGTCTATACGCCACGATGAAGAGTGGCATATAGACCTTTTGGGGATGTTATGGTTTTGGGGTATAATACTTCACGGTGCATTGGTCTTTCTTCCAGATGGCAGGAAGATAATCACTATTTGTTTCCAACGCATTATAGGCAGCCTCATCTTTTACTATGAGTGTGCGTGTAATTCCATCATTTGTTCCTGCACGGTTCAACCAATAATTAAAGGAATCAGATGTATCTTTAATTTTGTCGCTTGGTGCCAACATTGTGACAGATGACAAATTCTCACAACCATTGAATATTCTACAGTAGCAGGCTTCCGCTAATTCTGTAGCAGACAATTCTGGTGCAGACTTGAGACTTGTACAACCATAGAACATTTCATAATAGCAGAAAGATGCTAATTTTGTAGCAGGCAATTCTGGGGCAGCCGTGAGACTTGTACAACCCTTGAACATGTCAGCATAGCAGTCATTTTCTAATGTTGTAGCAGGCAATTCTGGGGCAGAGGTGAGACTTGTACAAGCATGGAACATGTTTGTATAGCAGCTTCCTGCTAATGTTGTAGCAGGTAATTCTGGGGCAGCCGTGAGACTTGTACAACCCTGGAACATGCCTGAATAGCAGTCATTTTCTAATGTTGTAGCAGGTAATTCTGGGGCAGCCGTGAGATTTGTACATCCACTGAACATAGCATAATAGCAGTAATTTGCTAACGTTGTAGCAGGCAATTCTGGGGCAGAGGTTAATACACTGCAATTTAAGAACAAAGAACAGAATCTGGCATTTTGGGTATCTACTATATTATAGTTTCTCCAGTCCAGCAGCGTGCGGATGTCGCCTGTGCAAGCAACATTTACAGTTGGATCAGTAAATGTGATGGTTGAATATGAACCCCAATTTATCGCAGTTCCTTTTGGGTTTATGCCACGCAAGCGAAGGTCGCCTTTTGCTCCACCGAAGGGAACTTCTGTGCCTGCCTCGACAGTTGTCCATTTGCCATTATTCACAGAATACTCAAGCCCTGAGATGGTGTAACCTCCCTCAGTGGTCATCATAAACTTTTGCTCCCCATTTGCCGTAAATGTGATGTATGGGGTAGGGCATTCTTCTGTTTTACCTCCAGTAATATCCCCCGTAGTCCAATCTGCCACGTAGATACCGGAAACGGAAATCTTGTCCTTACCCACGGTGAGCTGATAGGTGTAGCTATTGCCGGCTGTAAGTTCAGGGATGCCGGTGAGCGTTTCTGTTGTTGTTTTGCTTTCTCCTTCTGCTACATCAAGAGAGATGAAGGTTGCGGAGTTTTGGGCTGCGCATGGCTTGATAAGGGCATAAAACTTATTGTCGGTGTGCTTATACGCTTTTATACCACAGATGCTGAGGCTGTTGATGCTGTTTAGCGTAGCTCCGGTATACTGGTCGTTGAAGCCATCAATCTCTACTACCACTCTCGCCATTTTGCGCTCCATGATGAGAGAAAGTTGATTGCCTTTGGTATTGGTTTGCTTACCGCTATACGACATGAAGTCGTTGGCAGCGAGCGAAGCCTCATCATATTCCGCAGGCAGGATGACTTTGTCGAGGTTGCCATCGAACGAAGCAGGGTAGTAGGCGGTGAAATTCATCTTATCGCTTTCCCATTTCAGGAACTTGCCGCCTTGCGGCTGCCATTCATCGCCGTTAAGCTGATAGGTCACGGCATCCTGGCCATCAGCCTTGACGCTTATCTTATCACCTTCTTTAAACTTCTTCTGGTCAGCTTCAGTAGCACCCAGCGGATAGCTGCGGGTGAAGCCATTGGCAGATGCTTTACCTACCTCCGCAGTGATGCGCACAGCGTTAGGGTCGCTGTGGAATGCAGAGAGGAGGTCTTCTGACTCGGAGCAGGCTGACAGCGCCAGAATGGCGGCTGCGATCCCCATCATTCGTTTCATTATTTTCATTGTTCTCATATTATTATTGTTTTATTGTTTATAAAGCTTTTGCCCTTACAGGGCGCATAGCTGATTGCGATGTATACCCAGGGTGTTGCCCTGGGCTAGGGGCTTCTGCCCTTTCAGGGCGTGTGGGGCAAATCTTGCTTCTGCCCTTTACCTTTCCCTTCGGCCGTTGACCGTTGGTTCTGTCCCTTTACCTTTCCGTTAGGCGTTCCGCCGGATTTGGAATCCGGCGTTAAAAAATGTCCTAACCTATTTAGGCTCTGCGGATTTGCAATCCGCAGCAAAGGAGTCTGCTTTCCCTTTTGTTGTGTTGGGGGATTACAAATCCCCCGGTTTTAATAGGTCGAACCTTTTTTACGGCGGATTTCAAATCCGCCGGGACGCCCTTATCACTTACATCGAATTACCATTCCACCATACATTTCCCTCTCAGCCAGTAATCTGTGGGAAGAACACCTTCGTCTTTCAATTTATTATAGGCACTCGGCTCTTTTACTTTGAGAGTGCGGGTTATTCCTTCCTTTGTTCCTGCATTCTTCAACCAATCTGTGAAGTAATCTCCTGAGATTTGGTCGCTTGGTGCCAACATCGTGACAGATGTCAAGTTTGTGCAATTACAGAACATATTAGTGTAGCAGTTATATCGTAAGTCTGTAGCCGACAAATCTGGTGCCTTTTGAAGCGAACTACAGCCTTGGAACATTCCGTAATAGCAAAAAAGAGCTAAGTAGTGTGTAGCCGGCAATTCTGGTGCTGTATTGAGATTTTTACAACCAGCGAACATATAATAATAGCAGTAGCCTGCTAAGTATGTAGCCGGTAATGCTGGGGCAGTTTCAAGATTTGTGCAACCTTTGAACATACTTGCGTAGCACTTTTCTGCTAAATTTGTTGCAGGCAATGCTGGGGCAGAGGTCAAAGCTACGCAATCCTTAAACAAATAACAGAATTTGGCATTTTGGGTATCAACTGTTGTATACTTTTTCCAGTCTAACAGCGTGCGGATATCACCCGTACATGCCACATTCACATTGGCAACAGTAAACTTGATGGTAGAGTATTGTGAAACGCCTGTTGCAGTTCCATTAATGTTCGTGCCACGCAAGCGGAGTGTGCCATTTTCTCCACCGAAGGGAACTTCTGTGTCTGCCTCGACATCTTTCCAGTCACAACCATTCACAGAATACTCAAGCCCTGAGATGCTGTAATCTTTGGTTGTCATCTTAAACTTTTGCTCCGCCTTTGCCTTAAAGGTGACGTATGGAATTGGGGTTAAATCGCCTGTTGTAGTTCCGTTGGCTGTCCATGGTCCTGCTGTGATTCCTGTTACTTCAATTTTCGTTCTTTTGATTACATTCAGATTATAGATATAGCTGCTGCCTGCTGTGGTGACGTTTGTTGTCATCGTAAGAGGTTTTGCATCGCTCATATCATCGGTGAAATAGAACTTGGCAACTACTTCGCCTGGGGCTACAAGGGCTGTATAGGTGGTACCTATACCACCGATTTCACCTTCGCCTTTTTGAGCAAATGGCGTGATGTCGATGGTATTTGCTTCCCCCGCTGCCGTTGAAGCCTTGCTGACGATGCGAACGTGCTTGATGGTTCCAGGCACATCTATTAATCCGCTGATTTTGAGAATCAGGCGGGCTGTCTTGCGCTCCAAATTGAAGTTGAGAGCTTCATCGGCTGTAGTGAGAGTTTTCACTGCATTCATATAATCTGACTTCGCCATGAGTTCTTCTGAGCTTTGGTTTGCAGTCAGATAACCTATGGTGGCGGTGTTATTGCCACCGGCAGGATACCAGCAGTTGAAGGTCAGGTTGGATCTGTCCCATAACAGATACTTGTCGGCTATGGCAGGAACCCATGACGTTCCGTTATAGGCATAGTCGGCCTGGTTACCATTGTTGGCCACGGTAACCTGGTCGTTCTCGTTGAATTTTGTCTGGGCATCATCTGTTGCAGCAGGATTGGTTCGGGTGGTGGCATTATTCACCGATGCCGTGAAGTGAACGGCATCGGGATTGCTTTGCCAATCCATCAGCTTTGACATATCAGCTTCCGAACTGCATCCTGCCAGGAGCAGTCCGGCTGCCCATGTGCAAAGGAGTTTTATCGTCTTGTTCATGTTCTGTCTCTTTTTGCGTTATCTTTTCACTTTCTCTCTCTGAGGATGAACTTCCTTGCCGTTGTTGACTTATTGGTCATGTTCAGCTTTAGGGTGTATTGTTTGCCGCTCTCCAACGCCATCTGTGTGCCAGTCCATTCATATTCCCTGTCGCTGGTATGCAGCACAATGTTCAAGTAGGCGGTTTGCGGAATCACTATGCAGGAATATCTGGCTACGGCTTGATCCGTTGCACTGGCTGCCGGGGTGAAATCGCGTGGGGTAGGGATGATGCTGGTTGCATCTCCTTTTGCGGTAATGGTAGGAGGTGCTGAGGCTAAATTGATATCAGCAGTTGTCTTTGTTCCTTCTACCCTGATTCCTTGGATAGGATTTTCTGCAAGACCATTGGTTGTATTGAATTCGGAGCCGATGGTTACTTCGATATCAACCCGGCAGAAGGCATGATTGAATTCGATATCCAGTTTGCCGTCTTGCAGATCTTTCTCCGGTACGAAATTGGTGTTATGATATAAGAGCAGGTCGTCAGCCTCAGCGGCTGTGCTCTGATCGGAGTTTACGCCATAAGTAATCGTGCCGCAGCTCTTGTTCCCTTTTGTGTACACGCCGGAGAATGTGCTGGCATCCGCTGCGGGATACAGAGCCACGATTTCAACCGGGGTTGATAAATTCTGCCACAACAGTTTGTTGCTGCAGGTCCATTCGGTGCCGCTGCTCAATGAGAAGATCTCGTTGGCATAACTGTATTTATCATTCGTATTGTTCACCACAGTCAGCGAGAAATCCTTGGTCAATGCAGTAGTCGCCTCATCGCCGCGTGTCATGTCGTTGTTTACTCCGGCAGTAACACGGATGAGGTTGTCGCTAAGATAGCTGCCCGTTGCCAGTTCCTCCTCGTTGGAGCAACTGGCAAGCAGGGCAGCCCCCAATGCCGTTATTGCGAAAAATTGTATTGCTTTCATCTCGCTATGTTTTTAGAGTTATGGGCGTTCCCCGTTAGGCGTTCCGCCGGATTTGGAATCCGGCGTTGAAAAATGTCCTAACCTATTTAGGCTCTGCGGATTTGCAATCCGCAGCAAAGGAGAATGCTTTCCCTTTTGCTGTGTTGGGGGATTACAAATCCCCCGGTTTTAATAGGTCGAACCTTTTTTTACGGCGGATTTCAAATCCGCCGAGACGCCTAGCGGGGTTGCGCTCTTGGTTATTATTCTGTTATTTCATTGCCGTCTTTATCAAGAACTTTGCATTTGCCTATCTGCCAGTTGGTAGGGAGATAGCTGGCATTTGCTTTCAGTGCTTCGTAAGCCGCCTTATCTTGTACTTTGAGTGTGCGGTTTTGTACGCTTGGGTCTGTTCCGGCATTATTGAGCCAGTAATCCAAATAAGATAATCCGCTTAATGTAATTGCTTTGCTTGGTGCTAACATTGTGACAGATGACAGGTTTGTACAATTATAGAACATAGAGCCACAGCAGCCTCGAGAAAGAAATTCTATAGACAATTCAGCAGATTTGAGATTTGTACACCCCGAGAACATGCTGACATAGCAGTACATTTGTGAGGTTTTTGCAGGCAATTTTGGGGCAGTTTTGAGATTTTTACACCCCAAGAACATACTGTCATAGCATTGATGTGCTAACACTTCAGCAGGCAATTCTGGGGCAGTTTTGAGATTTGTACACCTTGCGAACATATAGGCATAGCATTGATTTGCTAACGCTTTAGCAGGCAATTTTGGGGCAGATTTGAGATTTTTACACCCCAAGAACATGCAATAGTAGCAGTTATAAGCTAACGATGTAGCAGGCAATTCCGGGGCAGAAGTTAATACACTGCAATTTTCGAACAAATTAATGAACATCGCATTCTCTGTATTTACTGTAGTATAGTTATCCCAGTCAAGCAATGTGCGGATATCACCTGTGCAAGCCACTGGCACATAACTATCCGTAAATGTGATGGTTGAATATTTATCCAATGCAGACGCAGTTCCATCAGTGTTCGTGCCACGTAAGCGAAGGTCGCCATTTGTTCCACCGAAGGTAACTTCTTTATTAGCCTCAACAGTTGTCCAGTCCCCGAAGTTCACAGAATACTCAAGCCCAGAGATGTTATAGTTGCCATTGGTTTTCATCATAAATTTTTGGGCTTTCTCTGCCGTAAAGGTGACGTATGGGATATATTCTTCTGCCTTTCCGCCATCAATCTTACCAGTTCCCCATTCAGCCACAGTAACACCACCTATAGTCACCTTGTTCTTACCCACAATAAGATTGTAGGTATAGCTCTTGCCGGCTTCCAATGTTCCAGTCTTGACAACGAGCGGAGTTTCGGTGGCTTCATCTGTTGAGAAATAGAGGTTTGCCTCGATAGTTCCAGGCATCACCAGGGCAGTATAGGTAGTACCGATTCCACCCTCGCCATTCTGCAAAGGCTTGATATTGACGATAGATGATTCGCTGGCATCAGTAGATGCCTTGCTTGCGATGCGGATATGGTTGACCTTGGTGGTGCTGGCATCAAACTGGTCGTTGAAACTCTGGATGTTGAGAATCAGACGGGCAGTCTTGCGCACCAATTTCACATCAAGCTGGCGGTTACCAGGAATTTCAGTAAGGTTGGTTACCGCAGCCGTCATATAATCTGATTTCGCAATCTCCGTTGCATTGCTCTGGTCTTCCTGGATATAGCCTTTGCTGAAGGAATTCTTGCCATCAGCAGGATACCAGCACTGGAAGTTGAGGTTGCTATCGTCCCATACCAGATAATCGGTGCCATTTTCTGGCTGCCAGTCGGTGCCATTGAAGGTATAGTTGAGCGATTTGCCATTGTTGCTGACGCCCATCACATCACCTTTATTAAAACTCTTCTGTCCGGCTTCATCAGATGCAGCCGGATTGCTTCGGGTAAAGATGCTGCCCACCGAAGCCGATACGTGAACGGCATTCGGGTCGCTGAGCCATGTACTATTGTTGTCGGAATCTGTAGCGCAGCCAGCCAGCAATAAGCCGGCTGTTGCTACAAGACCCAATATCTTCTGATATTTCATAGTTGCTCTATTTTAAGTTCATATTCTTTAGTCTGTCTCAAGAGGCTTGTCACTAGTGATTTCTGTCCATGGAGTAGCGGTGATGCTGCCACCCTTCAACAATACCACATCATTACCCATGGTAAGATTGAGGGTATATCTGTAGCCGCTCTGCAGGGTAATCTCTTTATCTGAAGTCCATTCATAGAGCTTGCCGGCTGTCTTCAAAGACACCTTGAAGGTGTTGGCTGCTACATTCTGCGGAATGACTATGCAAGAGAAGTGTGATTTGGCGTTAGTTTCTGCATTTGCAGCCTTGTCGAAGGTACCTTTGGTGGTGATGATTTTGGCAGCAGTAGCTGTTTCGCTGGCTGTTACGATGTTAGCAGCGTTTGTAACATTTACATTCGCCTCAATTTTTGTTCCTTCTAAGGTCACCTCTGTGATAGGAGATGTTGTTGGAATATCAGGCTTATTGAGTTCGGTTCCCAAAGTCACGTTGATGTCAATCATACAGAAAGCATGGTTGAACTGGATTTTCAGCTTCCCTTTGTCGAGACTTTCGCCAGGGTTGAAGTCTTTTGCATAATAGTACAGCAAGTCGTTATTGTCTGACTTTGTAGACTGGTCGTCAGCCACGCTATAAGCTATAGGCTGGATACTTCCATTAGCATAAACACCATTGAATTTGCCTTGTTGAGCCGGAGCAAAAGCCACGATATCTACAAGAGCATCGGATTTCTGCCAAAGCAGAGTCTCTGAGCAAGCCCAGTCGCCAGAAGTCTTTGAGAATTCCTGATCAACATAGGTATATTTCGGTACATTCTTATTCACCACGGTCAGTGATAAAGGATTCTCCAGTGGAGTGCCTGCTCCCTCAGCACGTGTCTTGGCATTGTTCACTCCTGCAGTAACGCGGATGATGTTATCACTTGGATAATTGCTCTGTGACAGTTCGTCCTCGTTAGAGCAACTGGTAATCATGGCTGCAGCCATGGCTGTTATTGCGAAAAATTTGATTACTTTCATAATCGTTCTATTTTTAATGTTATGTTATAATCTTATCTATCTGAAAAAACTCCGATTTTAATCTAAAGCCTCGCCACCGAAGGTACTACCCTCTGTCCAATTAGAAATCTTCACTTCGTCGAGAATCACCTGGTTACGTCCTACCTCCAAGTTGATGATGGTAATCTTGCCACTCTCAAACTTGAAAGGTGTGCCATTGTCGTAGATGAAGTCCTTGCCACCAATAGTGATGATAATCTTCTGAACACCATCCTGCGGGATGATGATGGAAGCATATTTCTTGTTGGCAGTTAAAACCGGCATGTCGAAGTCAGCTTTATCTTCTGCTACAGCAGATGGGGTGACCACCTTGGTGAGATAATTGACGGTTGCTTTTTTTGCGGCATTGCCTACAGCTACCTTATCTACGGTAGGTCCCTCTGTTCCCCATTGATTCTTATAGGTAAGGTTCACCACAAGTTTTGCCATTACATGGGTAAAGGTAAGAGGAACAGGTTGCTGTTCATCGACATTATAGGATAAGCCATCTTTGTTGACTGCCACCAAGAGGTCGCTTTCCACTTGCTTTGTCTCATCGAATGTATATTCACCAGTAGTAAGGTCGGATATTGCAGTTGTAGGATACACACCGATGAAATAATGCTTGTCACGGTTGTTCTTCCAAAGCATCTGTGGAGTAGATACCCATGAGCCGTTTGTCAGCTTATTGATGGCGTTGTTCACCACACGCTCGCTTGTCTCTGGAGCTACAGTTGCATCGCCAGTCCAGGCATACACACTGATTTCATCACCCTCTTCAAAGGTTTGACCGCCATTCGCATCTGTGGCAACACGTGTCATATTGCCGATACTGGTAGAAACGGTGATATACTTGGAGGTCTCGCCTCCGATACCATTCTCGTTGTCAGAACAACTTCCCAATGTCAAGACCATTGCCATCAGGGCAAAGAGATAAGTCTTCTTTTTCATTGTCTTTTACTATTTTATGTTTATAT
>ERZ1026858.507-NODE-507-length-21116-cov-15.218128_pt1 | contig 21116 bp, 23 predicted proteins | sample MGYA00380159_ERZ1026858 | MGnify/ENA primary metagenome ERZ1026858 (study PRJEB33269, sample SAMEA4719795) | human gut metagenome | biome: human-associated habitat; feature: organic feature; material: feces | place: Cameroon | collected 2013-10 ...
GGCATGGACGGACATATCGCCAAGCCCATCAATGTGCCTGACCTCTTCGCCCTCATGCAAAAGCTCATCAAGTAAAAAGAGTACAGCAAAGGCAGACGTTCAAGCGAGCGTCTGCCTTTTTTTACATATTACGATATACGCCAAAAATGAGCAATGCAGCAGCATAGCACGGATAAACGAACTTATCCAGATAGCGCGTCCTTGCGCTGCCAAAATAAGCTCTGCCAACAATACTCGCCGCCAAAAAGGGCAGCGTATAAAACAAAAACACATTAGCACTGCGGGCAGCAGGCAAATCGCCCTGCGCCAGTGCCAGCAGCAGCGTCGTAATGCCGCAGCCGGGGCATAAATAGCCTGTCAGATAACGAAAGGGACAAGGCAGCGAATAGCCTGTAGCTGTAGCCAGAAAATAATACAGCGCTCCTGCCGCAGCTATGATAAAATACTTTTTCATCAGCAAATTCCTGTTAAAAAACGGCAGAGCTGCCTTACAGCCCTGCCGCTAAATTTTAGTATAAACCGTCAGCCTTATCGTTGATAGCATCCTGAGCAAGTGCTATAGGAATAATGCCTAAGCATAACAGACCGAGCACAAGATATAAAATTCCTGTATCTCCGGACTTGCCTTTAAGAGCATCAACATTGTCGCCCATTTTGTAAAGCCAATAGAGGAAATAAATGCCGCAGGTGATAACAGAATAGATAAAAGCCATCAGACCAGAGGTTGCATTAGGCTTATTTAAAAGCGTATTCATCTCATCCGTCAGCTTAATCTGCCAATAAATAGTATAAATGCCGCAGGTAACAATGGATAAAATAATCGCCAGCGGAATACCTCTTTTGGAAACCTTCGGTTCTTTTCTCACCACAGGTTTACGTTCGGTATTCTGTTCAACCTTACGTTCTATCTTCGGCTCGTCAACCTGCTCAATGCTTTTGCCACAGGTAGTACAAAACCTTGCGTTCGGAACAAGCTCTGCTCCGCAATGCTGACAATACTTACTCATTATAGCACCTCCACTGCTTACAATAATTACTAAATTAATTATAGCATCATTAGTGCTAAATAGCTAGTGATTTTATATGTATACATTTATAACAGCAGCAAATCCAGCGCCATCCATGCGCAAAACAAAACTAAAATTGGGTATAAATCCTGCATTTCAACTGCCTCCTATACACATAAATTGCTTTTGCTTCGTTATGTATATAGTACCGCAGGAAGATTAAATATAGATTAAGGCAGCTTTAAGAAGAGGTAAAGTTGCTGACGGTCTTTACCCAAAACAAAAAAGTGTTGGGAACCTTGATCAGGTCAATCCCCCCAACACTTATAATAAAACCGTTCTTACACCTTGATATAAGAACGGTTTTATGTAGCTTAAGCCTTATCCACGAAAAATCTGTACCCAATAGTGTACATAGCCGCCGACGCCATCAGGAGCATAGCAATAGCCTACACCCAGCTCCTTAAAGCGAGCATAGAGGATATTGCGCCTATGTCCGGGAGAATTCATCCATCTGGCAACAACCTCTTGTGCTGTATTGCTGCCGGCAGATATATTTTCTCCTACTCCCCAAGGACTGCTCAATACTGTATTACAGTCACGTCCATCTGGTCGTGTATGCGAAAAGACCTTGGTAATTTCCACAGCTCTCAGCATCGCTGCGCGCTGCAGCTCCGGCGACAGGTATAACGGACCAACTCCTGCCTTAGCACGCTCATGATTCACCAACTGCAAAACTTGTTCGGGAAAGCTTGCAAAATCAGCTGGCTTTTGAGCATGAGCTTCCATTTTTAGTTGAATATCTGAAGCCTTGACATGAAGCAGATACCTAAACTTAAATCTCTCAGCAAAATTCGGCACCATAAAATCGGCCTCCGCCAGCACATCGCCAGTCTGCGGAAAATATAAGCACTCTGCTCCATCCTTAAAAACTATCTCAGCCTTTCCCTGTAGAACTGTAAAATGGACATCTGCTGCCTGAACTCCAAAGTAACTTTTAAGTTCAACAGTTTCTTCGCTATCATAAGCTTCAGCAGCATAGCCAAGCACGCTCTGACAAAGCATCAATATAGCAAAGCAAAATGAAAGAAAATATCTCATAAGCATCTCACCAGCCAAATATCGGGCTAAAAAATTTACTTAACCCTCTCAAAATTTTAGTTTCCCCAATTACGCAGATAGTAAAGTAAAAAGGCTTTTTCTGCTGCATCTTTATCGCTAACCTTCCAGTACCATTTACCATTCAATACCAAATCTTCATAATCAGCAAGCATCTCAGCCAACGGTGTTGCGACATACTTATCTTTAATCTGCACTTTTAGTCTTGCCAATTTTTTCTCATCATGCAAAATGATGTAAGCTAAGAATTTCTGTTCGGCTAATTCTGCACCCACAATTTCTACAGTCTGCTTATTTTCAGGAGCACATTCTATTTCATCTATAGCCCTTAAAGTAGTCTTAGCACATTTCACCGCTTTAACTTTGTAATTATTGTAATCTGGATAAAACTGAGCATCTCCGGCATAGCAGGCAATGGCATATTGCAGGTTATTCGAAATAACTTCAGAATCATTCTGCAAGTTTTTTTCATAACCAGCACAAGCCTTTGCAAAATAATTCTTCGCCAAACCAACACCACCGCGCGAACGATAAATCTGTGCCTTCAGCAGGCAGTAAGACGGATTATCTGCTTCTTGTTCAGTAGCCTTGTTAATTGCTTGTATCGCTGCTTCAAAAGCTGCTGTCCGCTTTGGCACATCGTCATACACCTTGAGTGCTTCATAATAACTGCTTCGAGCTGTGCAGTAATCGCCATAACCTGCAGCACTAGTTGCCGACTCTTCGTCACCATAACGCACATCTGCAACTGTTGCATTACTTAGCAGCGTTACATCAGCAATAACTTCATGTTTCTGTGCGAAAACACCACTGCTCAAAAATAAAATCAGCGACGTGAGCAATAATTTTCTGAGCATAATTTTTCACCAACCTTTCTAAAAAAGGGAATACTCTATATGAGTATTCCCTTTTAAGGTTTAGTCAATTATTTTACAAAAACCACAGCATGTTTGCCAAGCATACCAGATTTTTCATTTGCAAATAAAATCTTGTCGCCATCCTCAACGCTGATAACAGGGTTTACAGGGTTTACAGAGTTGCCACCGCCTTTAACGCTAACAGCTTTGATAACGAGCGGATTTGCGCCTGCGCGAGAATTAACAGCCGAAGCCTGCAGGTCAGCAGAGTATTCTACCATGCCTTTGCTAATAGCAAAATCTCTGTCAATCTCAAGCATACCATAAATAGCACGTCCATTAGTATCAAAAACTACAGGAGAGAAAGTTCCTTGTAACCCCAAGCCGGAAGCATCAATGATAATGCCTGTATAACCGTTAGCTTCTTTCTTCTCTTCTCTAGTCGGTTTGAAAGATTCGCTTGCTTTCGGAATATCGGAGATAAAAGCAGTTTGTTTAACTTGTGGAATTGCTACAGAAGCAACACTTGCTTCACCAAACATAGGAATCGTCATTTTCACGCTGTAGCTGCCATCTGCATTTACATGTTCGTCAACAATACGTGCACCTTTTACCAAAGCATTTACACTAGCTTTTACAACATCACTTTCAACTGCTAAATCTTTCAACGTTGTTTCAGAGTCAATTTGGACACCGTTAACAGTTTCAGCTAATTGGCGATAAGCGTCAACCTTTGCTGCAAGACGGGCAAGTGCCGTTGCTTTATTCGGAGCTGCATTTTCTGGAGGTAAACCAACTCCCCAAACTTCAACGGCAGCATTAATACCTTTTTCCCATGTAACAATACCCTTGTTTTCTTGGTTTACATTCACCTGTACAGATACGTTTGTTTCATCTGCCAAAACAGTGGCAACACTGCTCAGAGACATGGACAGACCAAGTGCGATTGCCGCGAGTAAATTTTTCTTTGAATACATTGTGAACAACTCCTTTGAATTTTATATAAGTAAAAGTGTATTTAAATATTCTACACTTTCATTTATTCAATTCTAGCATTACCACCTAATACAGTGCCAACTTTCCATTTTACAGAATTATAATATTTAGGATTAGAACCAGAATAATAATTTTTAAATTTTAATGTGTACCATTTATGCCTAGTCCACGGCAAGTTAATAGTTGCGCTACCTTTTACAACTTGCTTCTTCATTAAAACCCTTACTTCATCATAGATATAAACCTCAGCCATTCCTCCCATATTCCAATTTCGGTTGTCCATTATAGTTACTTTAACTTTACCACCTTTTTTCATCCAATTACTAGCAATATTAACAGTACAAGATGAATTCATATCCGTCTTTCCACTTGTTGCTGCTTCAGCACTAACGCCCATAAGCAAAGCTAACCCCAACGCCATTGCACTAAACATCTTTTTCATAAAACCCTCAACTCCTTTGATTTTTACTTCACTTTTTTATTCAGTTCATCTACCATAGCATAAGCTGCTTTTTGAATAGCATTATGAACACTATCCTGAGTAACTTGAATTGTTCCAAACCGAAGCGTACCACCAATAACACCTTTAACTTTAGTATAAGTGCTTGCGGATTTGCCAGTCCCTTTAGCCATATACAAAATATTCCCTGTTTGCGTATCCATAATCCTGCCAACAATATGTGCCTGAACAGTATTTTTCGTAAGTCCTGTACCGCCTAATGCTCCACCAGCTTCACTCAAGCTCACATTAGCTATGTTCCCGCACAAAATATAACGCACATTAAGTAATTTACCAATTTTTTGAGCCATATCAGGATCTATCACACCAACCGTAGAAATAGCAGCATCATTAACTTGTCCCATAACAAAATCTTTCTCTTTTACTTGAAAGCATTTATCATCAACAAGACGGTCTATTATATATTCGCTTGTAACATATTCGGTATTATTTAAACTAATCTCTACCTCAGTGGCTCCCGGTCTGGTGCCAAAATCCATAATAGCGATTTCACTGTTTCTATCAATAGCAAAAGCCCTTGTGCAAACGCCAAGCAAAGCAGTAAATAGCAGCGGAATAATAAATGTTTTCATGTCTATCCCCTTACTTCAAAAACAGCTTACCTGCATCAACATCGGCAACAATAGCATCACTAATTTCCTGCGAAGCCTTATCTAACACCTTGTACAAAAGCTCTGAACTCAGCTTATCATTTCCCCAACTTGCAGGGATATTAGCCATCGCCACTCCTGCCAAACCACCTGCACCAGCAACTGTGAAATGATCCGATTCCACCTTGCTCACACACTTTTTGTACCATACAACTTCACCAGTAGCAGCCTTAATCAAGCGCAATTCACTCTGTACACCAATAGATGTCTTCTTGTTTTGTAATCCGCTTAATAATGGACCTACAGGCCCAAGGAAACTGGATATACCCGCCATACCAAGTGTAGAAGCTGCCATATTAGCATAACCAATAGCTGAATTGATATCCGTATTCAGCCATTGACCGGTACCGATGTTACAGATAGTCCCCTGAATCAGATATTCTGCATTATTGTTTCTGCCAATAGGCGCTGTAAGATTCGGATCTACAATCTGTCCCACTGTCGCCGTTGCCATCGACTGTGCCATATTCTCTTTAAAACCAGGACCTTCAAACAAAGTATTATAATCGCCCCAGCTCATGGCACGACGCGCATTGCGTAATTCAGCAGCACGCTCATTATAAAGCATCTTTTCAATATCTTGATTGATAACCTTAGTGCCACGGAAATTCAATTTACCTGTATTCACCAGTTTTTCCATAACCAAATCGGATAACATACCTGCGGAATCGACTTTATCAAAACGAGTATCATCAGTAAATTTCATCAATACGCAAGTAGGGTTTTCTGCAAAACTTACAGAAGCCTGCATAACGCTGCTTACAGCCAAAGCAGCTAACACTAAAGCTACTTTCTTCATTTTCTCTGCCCCCTTATTTATCTTCAGACTTACGTTTAGTTGTATCTTTCAATCCTGCCGGTAAGCTCAGATATTTCTTATCAGGCATAGGAGAAAATTCATCAATCTTGATAATACAACGTGTGCCGTCAAGTTCACCTTTTGCATTTGTGTAGTATGTCGCAGAAGCAATTTTTACTAAAGTATAGCCATTAAAATAATATCTTACTGCTTCAAACATTCCATTATCGTCACTGCGATAATCTTCATAATTCAAGCCATTATTGAGCCACCCAGAGCCAACAAATCTAAAAGAAGGCATTCCGGCAGGTTTTCTACTATCAGGAAGCATAGCGTTTAACAATCTTGTCATATTTGCTGTGCCAAAAGAATCACCTTGTGTCAGTGTTGCTAAAACATTATAATTTACAGCACTTACAGAACCTTTTTTTGCTCCTCGATAAACAAGCTTGTCCTTATCGTAATAGCGCGTGAAGTTGAAAACCTCTTTGCCTTTCTGCAAGCGGCAGGTTGCCATATCTTTCATGCCTATACTTGCAAGATAATTGCTACCTACACCAATTTCCTCGTACTTATCATCACCATCGCAAACTAAAATACTTTGTGCCGGTTTATTGACAAATAAGTCACTAGTGCTTGTATCCATGCTATTTTTGCCATAAAGATTAATTCTGTCTTTATTAGTAGCACGCGCCTGCGGCGTAATTTCCTGATATTTAATTGTATAAGTCTTTCTCATCAACAAATTACGATAAGTGTCAAGATTACTTGCTTCACAAACAACACTCGCCATAGTACTTACAGCAACAGCCAAAGCCAAGGTTACTTTACAAAATCTCTTCATCTTCATTTTGCCTCAGCCTCCTTCTTGCTGTAATCCTCAACTAATACAGGCCTTTGCGTCAAGTCATTAATATCGCCCAAGCCCACCGCATATACTTTGCAGCCTTCGGGAATATCAGTAATCTTTTCGGGCAATTCGCCAGTGATTTTTATATTTTTAATCTCTTCTGCTTCAACCTCTTCTTCGTTACCAACACGGATCATAACCTTGATATTTTGCAGCTCGCCTTTCTCCAAATCGTAAAGCATGTAGAAATTCTTTTTATACATAGGCTGACCATTCATGTTATTGTAAGTCGTAGAATACTTATCGTAATTGAATTCTTTTTTGCCGAAAGTCTTCTTACCGCTTTCGATAAAACGCGGTGCTTTAAAACCAGTAAACGAATTAAACACATCATTAGGAGCAAAAGTTACTAATGCTTCCGGCAGCGCCAGCTTTACGCGCACCATATTCCAGCCTGCCGCAGGATCAATATTAGGATCATCCAATTGGTTATAATAAGCCATCGTCGCTTTCTTCTTGCCTTCAAATTGGTAATACTTGCCATCCTGATACATTGTGCTCGGAACTCTCTTTTCGCCACCGCCAAAAAGACTAGCTAAAGCAAAGAGCGGATTGATAAAGCCAAGTGCACCCAACGCAGTGTTCGGCTGACTTTGCAGCATCGTGTAATCCATACGCTTACCGTTCTGCACTGCAAGAATCTTTTTAGCGTAGTTGTACTCGTATTCAACGTAATAATTGCCAGACGACATAATATTTCTGTATTCTACTGCTTTAGGCTGTTCTGCATAGCAAGTTGCAGAAATTGTTGCTAACGCAAGCGTTAGCGATAAGAGTTTTTTCATAACGTGAACCTCCTAGCCATTGTATTTCATAACATAATCATTGCTTCCAGAATATACATGGAAATTATTCATCAGTTCTTGTTTCGTGATATGTACATTCCACCTTATTTTTTTATCATGATTCCAATTGCAATCCGTATAAACAACATCATTTCCATTAACTGCTGTTACAATAATTGTATGCCCATCATTTCTATACCTTACTAAATCTCCTGCTTGTAAATTATTGATTGCACTCTTATTTTTTATTTTAGTACAAGTTCTCATAGGATTTTTACCGGTAAGATCTATACGTAACTGTAATGCATAACCATGACATTCTTTAGCCTTATATCCGTCACTACAATAATTTTTATTATAAGTACTACCCACACTATATTTACCTTGTAAATTTCTAAGTTTAGCACTTACATCACTATCAGGAATTTCTTTAAATACATCCTTAGTTACCCAACGCTCTTTATATCCGCTTTTTGCCTTATAACGAATATAATAAGCATTACCTTTTTCGTTTAAAACTGTGACAGGATCACTAGTATCTACATACTCATTAATGCTTGGCGTTCTCTGAGTAAGTTCTGCGTTAGTATAGACATTGCAAGTGCGTTTCGGATAAGCAGTCCACTCTTTATATGGTTCTGGCGCATCTTTGCCTGGGTTTCTGCGTTCTAATTTCCACTTCTGCGCAGCAGAACCATTGTATTGGAATAATTGTATCTTGGTATTATTAGCACTGCCACCACCGGAAACATCTAAAACACCGTTAACGTTTTTTGGCTGAATAATATAATAGCCATTACCTGCATCAAGGAATCTGAACTCCTGGCAAAAGCCACTATAATCCCACAAAGTTATCGGATTGCCATTTGCATTGGAGCCATTGTGGTTATTCAAAGCTAAGCCTGAATTTTCCGCAGTAATTTTATAATACTCATTACTTAATTTAGTAACCTGCCATTTTTGATGGCTTTTCTGCTTATGATTCTGCGAATTCTTGCTATATATTACAACTGGTACACTGCGGTCTTTGCTGGCGTTTAAAACTGTAAGCTCGGAATTAGGTGCACATTGCGGCTGAATTGAATACAATCCATTATCCACATTTACAGGCACCGGAGCAGCAGAGGTCTGAATAAATCTCCATTTTTGATAATTATTATTTTCTCTGGTCCAAACAACTACATTAGTCTGAGCAGCTGCACTATTATTAGCACACGCTACAGCAATACCTTCCTTTGCCAAGGGTTCAATGAATACTCCGGCATCATTGTTACGTCTTATCGCTCTAAACTTTTGACATTTGCCGTTAGCTGCTTCTTTTTCATACTGCCATATATTACTGCCGTTACTTGTTTGTCCGAATTTTAAATCCACATAACCATTACAGCCTGTTCTAAGCGTAAAATAGCCATTACCAACATTATTAACGTAAAATCTCTGCGCTACATTACCATTGCTGTTGTACAATTTAATATTTACTTCGTTACCTTCTTTGGCACCATCTACATCAAGACGCATACTTTCGTTAGCCAAAGGAGCAATTTCATACCAACCATTAGGAATATTAAATACGGTATAGCTATCAGTTATAGTTGGTTTCATGCTATTCAATTTTGTACGTAATTGTGATAAATCTGTTGATGTAAATTTCTTATCGTCGTTCATATCTGCATTATAGTGATAAAAGCCAGATACCTTCTGCCCAATCACATATTGACTAAGCAATTTATAGTCTGCTTCGTCAACCTTGCCATCTCTATTTACATCGCCCTTTAAAATAGGTTTCGGTGGATTAAGAAAATTCACAAGCAGATTATAATCGACATAATTTATAACTCCATCATTATTCATATCTGCATCTGTCCTGCTAATTGCAACAGAGCTATTTTTTAAATGCTGATCCAGCCATCTTAAGTCATCACTATTAACGTTACCATCACCATTTACGTCACCTTTTAATCCTGTACTAGAAATTGTACTTGAAGCATTTATCCACCCAATAGCTCTATACTGTCCTTTACCATACGAATATACCTGTTGCATACTTCCCTGTTGAGCTAATATTTTATAAGTGCGTCCCTTATCCATAGTATACATTACCTTAGATTTGGAAAAATCAGTATATAAAGGCATAGGTGCTATTGCAGTTTTTACCGCTAAACTATCCACTCTAAGAATATTTTGACCTGCGCTTAAATCAGATACCTTAACATAAATTTTTGTATCTTTATTTTGTTTATTAAAATAAGTCACCTGCGCAAATCCATTGCTATACACATAAACATCCAAAAAATAGGCATTGCTTTCACAATAACCAACTTCATTGACATTAAAATATCTTGCTATTTTTCCTGAAGTCAGTGATGTATACACAGGTATCTGATTTTTTATCGGGTTAGCAATCAAAACATTTAAAACTTCTCTAGGTTGGGCAACTTTAGCTGATGCATTGGATTGATTAGCGTTATAATTATAACCACCAGTACGTGCATTATATATATTAGCATTAGGATTTGCCGTAGTAATATTCAACCCACTAGCATATACTTCCATAGAACCACTAATAAGCATTGTCATTAACAATGCTAAAATTTTTTTGTTATTTTTCATAATCTCGCAACTCCTTATCTTCTACGTCTAGCTGTACCATCCATCTTAGCCAAAATGCCCATCTTGCCATATACTAAATCATCAGCTGCTTTAGCAATCGCATTGTGAACCTGTTCTTGGCTAACTTCTTTCGTACCAAATTTGACCGTATGCCCAAAAGAATTTGTTCCATCAGTATCGGAATAATTATCATAACTCGAATTTAACTTTTTCCACTTAATTTCATTATACGTACTGGTCGATTCACCTTTCCCTCTAGCAGCTAAAACTATACGTCCAGTTTCAACATCAATAAAACGAGCTACAACATTTGCGATAACTGTATGTTGATTATTACCAACGCCACCAATTGTATTGTTATCATAACCTATCGTTTTTTCTTTCAAGCTGCAACCAACAACACTGCCATACACAATGTACTTAACACCTGTTAGCCTGCCAATCTGTACAGCAGTCGCAGGATCGACCATTCCTGTCAGATTCAAATGATGCTCGCTCATAATTGTCTGCATCTGTTCGCGTTCGATAATAGAAAATCTATCACTATCAAGCAAAGCATCCAGAACGTAATCCGACGCTACGCCAGCATCTGTCAAAGAAATCTGTCCTTGTACTCCTGAATCTGTATTAGTAGAAACAGAAGCATGATTGCTGAATGGCATAATAGCTATATTCGGATAATTACCCAGTCCCGCAAAACACGTCGAACTAATCAACACGCTCACCAACAAAACAACTTGCATTAAAATTTTTCTCATCATTACACATCTCCCCATCATTTAGCTTCTTTCTGATATTTTTTAGGAATTTCAAATACAGACATATCTGGTATTTCTGTAGAAAATTCCAGCACATCTCTTAATCTGCTCAACTTCAATTCATGCTCATCATCATAATAATTAAACGCCATAAATTTCAGTTCTTTGGTATCTGTATCAAAGAAAAACCAATGCTCAATTTTATCAGAACCGCCATATTTGTACATTTCTGCTATATAATCTTTGCCAAACAATTTGACTAAATTACATCTTTCTGGCAACTTCATTCCATTCTTTTTATCAGTTAAATACATCACGGAATCTCCATACAAATAGCTATACTCATGTATACCAAAATTCTGATGTCCACTTTTATCTGGTTCGCTATTTATACGCTTATTTTTTTCATATCTAAAGCCGTCAATCTCTAGTACCTTTTCCACAACCTTTTTCTTGCCTTTTGTTTCAAGATAATAGCTTGCACCATTATTAAAAGCAGCAGTAATATATTCCAAATCGCCGCTAGAACCTGTTTTGAAAATATGTTTACCACCAGGATTAATAAAATTCTTGTTTTCTACTGTCTTTAAATATGATGTCCCTTTAACAGAAAATTTTTGTCTATACGCTTCTGACGGCAGTTCTCCTTTATAAACATTACCTATCTGCAAATCAGCTGACCGCGCCCAAGAATATACATAATGCTCTTGCTGATACTTTGCCTGACTGGTTGCAATCGAAGAAATAACGGAACCCAGAAAACCACCAAATCCAGCTTCTGCTTTCGGCATAGCACTCGCACTAAATAACATGCTTGCCGTTAATACGCCACAAATCATTTTCTTCACAAACATCTACCCCTTTGCTAATTAAAATTTTAAAACGCCTTTTTTCATATCCTCACTCATCTGTTTCATCACTTTTTTACTGATTTTTTCCAGTGCTTCTACAAATAACTGATTATTAAGCTCATCTGATCCGATGGCAACACCTTTGTACTTCCATAAACTTTCTTTGGAAGCCCCTCTTTGTTGCGTTAACCAAATAACATCACCAGTATCAGCTTTAATCAAACGAATAGTTACAACAGCATCAAGATACGGAGCTTTGTAGGAAAAATCATATGCCGGTAAAGGTGACATAAAGCTGCTTTCACCTGTGCCAAGGTAATCTATTGAACCATGCAGTAAATACTTGGCGTGATGTGCTTCTCCTAAATATTTTGTTTTATCAGGATTAACCTTGTCTCCTATTCTTTGCAAACAGGCTTGTCCTGCAACACCATCATAGATAGCATCAAAATCATCTGAGCCAACAATATTATCTCCACTTGTACCATTTAAACTCTGCTCCGCGATAACAGCTTCTTTCACTGTACTGCGTTCCATTAAATCAAATTCAGGGAAATTCATTATATCGGATAACAGGAACTCCTCCATAACTCCTGCTGTATGCCAACTTTTGTACGGAGTATTATCATCAAACGATAAAACTACCATGCTAACATTAGCGAAGCACATTGAAGAAATGCTCATACACAGTACTAGAATTTGTAAGGTTTTACTGGTTATAAAATGCCACACTTATTCCACCTCAAATTCCTTAAGAGTATAATCATCAATTACATTAAAAATACTTTCATCATTCAGTGGCTTTAGCTCATGCACATTATTCAGTAACTCAAAACTTTTTCCTTTCAAGCGCTTATAATATTTTTGACTTAACGCATCAGAAAAATATTTCAACTGTCCATCTTTATAGAATAATTGAAAATACCACAATTCACCAATAGGTGAACCATACTCATTTGTTTTTTGATAAGTATAAGTTTCACAAAGTAAATTTTCACCCATAGTATACTTAGTTTCACTACTTACAAAATTATTAATCCCTGCATTGTCCACTGGAAACAAAATACTGTTGAATATTGTCGGTATTATCATATTAGCACACATAATTTGCGCTAAACGTGGCTTTTCATTAATCTTCTCAGCCGTAGTCCAATAACCACTATTGTCATACCTATTCAATGCATAGATTTTCCCATTTCGAACTATACTTGTATCTTCGTTCTGTATTTCAGCAAAGTCCCAAAGAACATTATAATAGTCTCCGCAACTTAAAGGCTTCATCTGTACCATTGATATAGCCATTTCACGATAATTATCTAAAATTTTATCTATAAATTTTTCAATACCTGTATGGTTAGTTCTAGTAGCAACAAAATTATCATGTTTATAATATTTATTTGTTCTTTTCTGTGCATATGTATATGTATCAAATTCTTTTGTGTGAATCCATATACCAGGTCTTTGTTTTTTGGCGATATCACCCTTAGATGTTTGCCTCATTACTTGATACTCAATATAGAAGCTGCCGTCCGCATACTTTTGCTTCAAATCATCCGTATAACTAGCATCAACACTAACCATTAAACAAAAGCTTAATAATATAACGCTAGCAATTTTTATAAGCTTCATACTTCACACTCCCCCTATACCTCATCTCATCCATGTTTTACATAACCATAAAACAGATTATTTTAACCAACTACATCTTCACATCAAAGCGCTTGCTATTTACATTGTTGTCAAACTGCTTAAATTCCACAACAACCGCCTTAGCTTCATCGAATTGATAGTCACCAAAGCCATCATTTTTTACCATCTGCTTACGTTGATTCTTTATGCACATTTTAAGCTGTCCATCTGCATAGCACATACGCAAAACACCAGCTATAGGCTCAACCAAATCATAATCGTCATAATCGTATACAACGCCATTTTTCTGCCAGTTGCCGCTTTGCTTATATTGAACCTTATACCGTTTTAATTCTCCGGTAGCTTCTGTTATAGGGCCTAGCATAGAAAATATTTCGTCATGTATTCCCTGTACCTCACTACGATATGATTCAAAAACCATCGCTGGTCCAAACCAACGCTCCATAGTACTTTTATCCCAACCAATCTTTTCAACGTCTATGGGCTTTTTGCTAAACGTATAATGATAATACTCTTTTTGTGGTTCGTTATAGCGTTTAAGTAAATAATAATTTTGCTTTTTCTCACCTGTCTTTTCAACATAGAGATGAATATATTTTTTATCACCTAACTGCGCCAAAACAGCTTCTTTACGCAAACTTTCCTGTTTCCCATTGCTGTGATTGTTATAGCTTATATTACTTACAATTTCATAATTGCCACTGCTAATTAAATTAATATAATGTTGTATAGAAATCTGTTGAGCACTACAATTATTACTTGCTAGTATGCAAACTCCAGCAACTACTAAATATTTCAGAAAGCAACCCATCTACTCTACCTCAAATTCTTCGATTGCATAATCATCAATCACATTAAAAATGCTATCATCTTCTAAGTTATGCAAAGTATTAACCTTGTTTAAAAAGTCAAAATGCTTGGTTTTGTTGCGATTGTAGTATTGTTTACTTATCGCATCAGAAAAACAAATCAACGCCCCATCTTTATAAAATAACTGGAAGTACCAAATCTCACCAATAGGTGAACCATACTCATTAGTTTTTTGATAAGTATAAGTTTCACAAATAGTATCTTGCCCCATAGTATGTTTTTCTTCAGAACTTATGAGAGTAACTGTTCCTGTTTCCTCTGCTGGAAACAAAATACTATTAAATATCGTCGGAATTATCATATTCACGCACATTATTTGTGACAATCTAGGCTTATCATTGATTTTTTCGGCAGTTGTCCAATAGCCACAAGCATTATATCTATCTAAAGCATAAATTTTTCCATCTTTGATTACATTAATATCTTCATTTTGTATGTCAACCATACTACTATTATAAAAATAGCCAAAACTTAACGGAAACATTTGCATATTCGCTATAACACTTTCACGATATGAGTCCAACTCTTCAGCAGTCAATTTCCTGCCATAAGAAACTGTTTTTTCTTTTCTGGTACCAAAATCATTACGCTGGTAATACTTGTTATCGCCTTTTTGTGCGTAAATAAATTTATCAAGAATCTGTGAAGCACTCCACATACGGGGTTTTTGGCTCTTCGCAATTTCACCTTTAGTATCCTGCCTCGTCACCTGATACTCAATGTAAAAGCTCCCGTCCGCATACTTCTGCTTCAAATCATCCGTGTAACCAGCACTAACACTTGTCATCACACCGAAGCTCAACAACATTACACCAATAACTTTCCTAGCATTCATCATCAACACCTCATCAAGATACTAATAGCTGCATCGTATTATTCGTGATGCCTTCATTGAACAAGCCTAAATCGCTCTTCTCTTTCAACATACGCAAAATAATATGCGGCTTTTGGTTACTTTCAACATCAATAACAGCTTTACCGTTCTGATATTCTCGCATCTGCACGCCTTGTACGCCATTAAGCTTTTTCAAAGCATTAACCAAATCTTCCAGCTTTTCATAATCATCAACAGTAGCAATAATCTGCAAGCCATCAAAAGCCTTTGCAGCCTTCTTGCGCAAAACTTTTTCTACTTCTTTGGCAACATTAGCTGAAGCAGCTTTCAAGGCTTTATTTCCAGCCATTTTTTCTGAAATATCTATGCCTTGTCCCTGTACAGAAAAAGTTCCTTGAATATTGCCTGTCGCAAGCATAATTACTTTACCCGTAACATCAGCACTGCCACGTACAAGCTGCGTATCGAGTGTTGTTCCACCTTGCTGCATCAAGTTGATCTTCACCGCATCTACGCTGCTCTGCGCAATTACCAATACATCTACACCATAACTACTGGTATCACCTAGTAAATTTGTATCACCATTATATAAACTGTTGAGAAGCGAAGAGTTCCTTAGTTTAGCAACGATATTTGTGTCTACCACATGAGAAAAACCCATACTCAATAATTTAGCATTGATGGATTCCTCAGTAATATCGTCATAACCTTTCTGGCTAGAAGAATATTCGTCGCCGCTACTTTCTTTGAACACCACAACCCCAATCCTCGGATCACCCAGCGCACGAATCATCTCTACCCTGTTCATCAGCTCTGAGTTCGGATTGGTATTGACATTCACATTTACACGCATGCGATACGCGCCCGCATGTCTGCCCTCATCCAAAACTTTTACATCTGTAACGAAACCCACGGCCTTCGCATAAATTTCGTCCTGTACCACGCTCGCCTGACTCACCAGCGTCTCTGAACTGATATATGTGCCGACTACCTGCTCCACCGCACTGCGTTTAGCATCGCGTAACGCACTATCTGCGTCTTCACCCAAACCTGTAACCTCAACCCACTGCGCCGCAGCCACATTGCAGGCTGTCAAAAGTGAACCAATTAATAACATCTGCCATTTTTTCATCATCTTCACGCCCCTTCTGTCTATTACGCGCAAGCGTTGTACCCCCCCACCAAACAAAGAGTTTTTACAAGTGTACTTGTCCATAATCAACAATAATGCTACACAACTTTATCTTACTTTTCTTACCTATTTATATTTCTATTTTTCTCTTATACATCTAATTTTAACCAAATTGCTACACTATCAACATATGTGACAAATTTTGTGACAAACTTTTTAGCTTTTCTACTCTTTATTATTATCCAATTTTCCTTTATAATAGACACAGAGCTGTAATATATCGTTCCTAGGAAGGGGTTCAAGTATGACAATTTTTGCAGATACTCTCCGAAAATACTTAGAGAGCAAAAACACAACGATTTACAATATCGCTAAAACCAGCGGTGTCGACCGTACCTTGATACAACATATGAAAACCGGTAAACGTCTTCCTGCTAATGTAAGCGTTATTCATGCTATTGCCAAAGCGCTGATGCTTAACCTCAGTGAAACAGAAGAGCTTATCCGTGCTTACGACATCACGCATATGGGTGAAGATAATTATTTTCGACGCGAACACGTCAGCAAAATCATTGCTAGCTTTTATGATATGAACACCGCCAGCAAACTCGTCCTGCCCAAAGGCTCGCAAGATACGCTGGAAATGAATGAATCGCTGAAAGAAATCGTTGGTCATTCCAACATTAACCGTATTGTCAAGGCGATTATTGAAACAGAAACAAATAAAAAAGGCGGCCATGTGAAAATTATGGTTCAGCCTGAGTATACCTATCTTTACGATTGTCTTACTTCTATTGACTTCAACAGCAACAATACCAATGTTGAGGCAATCATTGTCTTCGATAAAAACGAAGGCCATAAAAGCACCATTTATAACCTGAATATCTTGGAAAAGCTTGTACCGATTCTGTTTCAGTGCGACGTTTTTCATCCCTATTATATTTACGAAAATGTCGATTCGCTGTTCAATAAAAACAGCTTTCTTCCATACAAAATCATTACAAGTGATTTTGTTATTGCTATTTCCTATGATCAAAGCAAGGCTGTGCTGTACAGAGATGCGTCAATGATTAATCTGCTCAACGAAACGTTCCAAAAGCAGCTTAACATCGCCACACCTATCTGCCACACTTTCCACCCCACTCCCGCGGAATATCTGGCCTCAACATTTGCACCGACTGAAGACCTTGATGCAGATAACATTTATGAGCTTTTCTACCAGCCCTGCTTCCCTAGTTTTTGTCCTGATGATATCCTTCTGGACAGGTTAAATACAGATATTATTCCACCGGAAATGCAAAATGTGATTATAGATTATTTTGCCAAAATCCGTGCGCAATACCAAAATAAACACATCTCTTTCACCTTAGAAGGACTCAACTACTTTATGGAAACAGGCCGCGTGACGGAAATCCCCGACTTTATGTATTCTTACCTCACGCCACCGCAGCGTCTGACAATGCTTAAGGCTATCATTGACAGTGTTGATGACGGCAGCTTTACGCCACGCCTCATCAGGAGTGAAAAACTAACTGTCCCTTCGCCCATCTGCATCTGTGCGCCCAGCGAGAATAAAGTAATTATCTATTATTTCAGTCCCGATAAAGGACAATATATCTTCCACCTGCAAGAGCTGAGTCTAGTACAGGCCTTCTATGACTTCCTTACTTATCTGCATGATAGTCCGCTTGTCTACAGCCTTGACGAAAGCAAGGTTTTGCTGCATAACGTATTAGAAAAATATCAGCAGCTTCCTAACTTCCAAAGCTAAGCAGCTTCCTGACAAATAACTGCTTAACTAATAAAGCACAAAAAGAGACTGCCCCACCAGTTCAATCCTGCATAAGGAAACGAACTGCTGGGGCAGTCTTTTAATTTGTCATTATTTCTGCCTGCTTCCCGGAGAAAGCTATGCCATATTTATAAATCAGCTTAACCCCCTGCTTAACAAGCTCTGCATCATATTTATTAGTATTAATCTGCGCTAATGCCCTAGAAGCTAACGCCTTTAGCGAAGCGGACGAGCTTTTATCTGTCGATTTCACCTCTATCACAATCCCCGGCAATCCTGCTTGCTTAGGTACAAGCATAATATCATATCTCCCTAATCCGCTTTCCCGATTAGAGTAAATGTAATAATCATGAGCAAAAATAGCCGTCATTCCTAAAAGTAGACCATGATAATAATTTTCATTCAGTGTATCATAAAAGCTTATGGTTTCCAGAAGGAACTTATTCAAGCTCTGCTTTAGCAGAACATCGTCCTTATGCAAAAGTGCTTCGCTAAGTACATTAGTCGTATTAATAGACACGCCATCAGCAAGCTGTGACAAAATTTCATTATAATAAACATTTTCTATTTCTTTATTAGGTATACAAAGCTCACACAAGATATTTCCACGCATGGTAAAATTTGTCCTGCTGGATTTTAAATAGCCCGTCATCAACAAAAAGCCAAAAATATTCGCAGACCTATCCTTCAGTTCAGGATAAATAACATTAGTAGAAACAATTGAGCTGATAGCTTTGCCATTAATTATATCCTTCAGCTTTTGATATGTTTCTCCATCCAGGTTGCGAAGAATTGTATTAATCGTCGAATTACTAGAAGTCTGCACCCAATAAGGGATAGCTCTACAACCGTTTTTCAAATAACTTAATACAGACCAGGGATTATATATCTCCACTTCGCCAAAGCGATAGCCATCATACCACTCCTTGATTTCTGCTAATTTATCATCGAGGGCATAGTAGTGCACCAACTGCTTGACTTCCATATCTGTAAAGCCAAAGCAATCACTAAATTTATCATCCAACACTGAGTAAACGTAAATATTATTGAGTCCGCTAAAAATACTCTCTTTAGCTACGCGTAAAATACCCGTCAAAAAGCCGAAAGCTAAATTATCATTATCCTTGAGAGCAGAGGAGAACAAATCACGAATAAACTGAATAGCTTCATTGTAGAAACCATTGATATAGCCCGCCTGTATTGGAGTATCATATTCATCAATCATCAGTATTACTGACTGCCCATAATGTTCTCGCAGCATTCGTGATAGACGCAAGATACTAATTGAATACTCCGCCTCCGTTGCCTGCCCGGCAATTATTTTTTTATAAAACTCAGGATTAGAAATTTTAGGACTGTTATTTAGTTCAGAGTGACGAAAAAATTCGTCTCTTATCGTCTCAATTAGGCGTGCATAAAGATCGGACCAAGTAAGCTTATTAGCATCTTTGAGACTAAGATATATAACAGGATACTTTCCCTGATGCTTAGTATAAGCTTCTCCCTGCTGCCAAATTTTTTTATCTGTAAAATATCTGCTCGTATCTTCTTCCTGCTTTTCAAAAAAAGTACGCAGCATATCCATATTTAAGGTCTTGCCAAAGCGTCTCGGACGAGTGAAGAGAGAAATTTCCGTTCCTTCATCCAGGATATCTTTTATCATTAAAGTTTTGTCAACATAATAATAATTATCACAGATTTTTTTATAATTAGTCGTTCCAATAGGCAATAGCAAACGTCCTGCATTTCTCATTTTTCTCCACTCCTTCCTCTGTATCTCCTATTATAGCATTTTTTATTTATCATTGGTAGAATAAGAAATGAAAATACTCCTGAATGAAGCAGCCATAGCAAGCTGCCCATCCAGGAGTATTCGTTCAATTTTAATATTAGTCCTCTACATGCACAACATTTGCAGCCTGCTCGCCGCGGTCGCCGGTGATAACATCGAACTCCACAGTCCAGCCCTCCTGCAATGTTTTGAAGCCTTCGCTTTTAATACCGGAGAAATGCACGAACAAATCCTTCGCGCCCTCTCTTTGAATAAAGCCATAGCCCTTTTCTGCATTAAACCATTTTACTTTGCCTTGCATTTACATATCCTCCCAGCTTCATCATTCTTCCCCTCATTTTGCTCTGCTAGCCACGCCGTCGCCAGCGCCAGCTTCGCAGAACGCGCCAGACGCTTGATAGCACATTCACGCCGCAGTGCGCTTTCCTTATCCGCAAGCTCCTCAGTATAAACAAGCTCCAGCGGTCCACGTCCGCGCGTGTACTTCGCCCCCTTGCCTGCACAATGCATAGCAAAGCGGTGCGCCACATCATTCGTCCAGCCTGTATATAAGCTGCCGTCCTTGCAGCGCAGCATATATACAAAGGCAGCCATTTATTTTACTACCTCAACCTTTTCCATAGTCACAGCTTCGCGCGGACGGTCACGGAAATCAGTCGGCACAACGCCAATCAGACGTACAACGTCCATGCCCTCAACAACCTTGCCGAAGATAGCATGGTGACCGTTGAGCCACGGAGTCGGAGCCAGAGTAATGAAGAACTGGCTGCCGCCGGTGTTCGGGCCTGCATTGGCCATGGACAGAATGCCTTCATCGTCATGCTTCAGGCCTTCGCCAAACTCGTCTTTAATTTTGTAGCCAGGACCGCCCATGCCGGTGCCGGTCGGGTCGCCGCCCTGAATCATGAAGCCGTCGATAACGCGGTGGAAAATAATGCCGTCATAGAAGCCCTTTTCTACCAGCTCAATGAAGTTTTTCGTAGTCAGCGGTGCTTTGTCCTCGAACATTTCAGCAACAAAAACACCCTTGTTAGTCGTAAATTTAATTTTTCTGTTTTCAGCCATGAGATTTGCCTCCATTTATTCTATTCTTTAGAACAGACTAGAAGGTACCAGATGCTAAGAATGGCGACGACGGCGTACAAAGCGTACTCCTCACCCTTCGGGTATTAGCACGACCAAC
>ERZ1026858.510-NODE-510-length-21080-cov-19.492842_pt1 | contig 21080 bp, 18 predicted proteins | sample MGYA00380159_ERZ1026858 | MGnify/ENA primary metagenome ERZ1026858 (study PRJEB33269, sample SAMEA4719795) | human gut metagenome | biome: human-associated habitat; feature: organic feature; material: feces | place: Cameroon | collected 2013-10 ...
AGCTTCTAGTTTCGGAAGTGGGATGCCCTATGCTGCCCGGACTTTCCTCTCGCATCCCCATAAAGGAATGCCAGCGACAAGCCGGAGCACTGCTTTCGATATGCAAAGGTAAGAAAAAAAAAGAAGAAAGGGAAATTTATCTCCATTTTTTTTATCTCTTTTGCCTTTTTTGCCTCTCTTTTCGAATGGGAAAAGAGAAAAAAGAGGAAAGAAACTCAAATAAACGGAGATTTCTATGGGTTTCAATTTACAAATATTAAACAATGGCATTTTTTTAACTTCATATACAGAAGTAAGGAAAATAACTAAAGTACTGAATATTTGTAAAAATAGGGCATTTCTTGTTTAATAGCCGTTAAAGTGTTAATTTTAAATGTTAAAACCGAATAAAAAACGAAGCAGAAATGAACGTATATCAGAAAATGACTCTATATTTGCAACCGAAAAGCAACAGCTATTGCCCCAAAATAGTTTGGCACACTTTTAGCTGCTAACTTAGAATAAAAGAATAGAAAATTAAAAAATAAGAAACATGAAAAAAGTAACAAATTACGTAATCGCTGCATTGTGCGTAGGTTCACTCGCATTCTCTGCAGGTTCATTCATGAAGGTTAACGCAGCAACATCAGCTACTGCAACAACTCCTGGTCAGCCAGTTGACTTGACATTCGCTGCAGAAAAGGCTCTGCCTGCCGTGGTACATATCAAATACGTACAGAACTCTAAGGTAAAGACCGTAGACGTTGAAAGCGATCCGTTCGGAGGATTCTTCGACCCATTCGGCTTCTTCGGAAATCCAGGTCAGGGAGGCACACGCAAGCAGCAGGTTCAGACCCCTAAGCGCGAAGCTACCGGTTCGGGTGTCATCATCAGTACTGACGGCTATATCGTGACCAACAACCACGTTGTAGAAGGTGCTGACGAATTGACAGTAACATTGAACGACAACCGTGAGTTCTCTGCCCGCATCATCGGAACCGACAAGACTACCGACCTTGCCCTGATCAAGATTGAAGGCAAGAACCTCCCTACTCTTCCTATCGCCAACAGCGATAACGTAAAGGTTGGTGAGTGGGTTATTGCAGTGGGCAATCCATTCGGCCTCAACAATACTGTAACAGCAGGTATCATCTCTGCCAAGGCACGTACACTCGGTGCCAACGGCGTGGAGAGCTTCATCCAGACCGATGCTGCCATCAACGCAGGTAACTCAGGTGGTGCTTTGGTTAACACCCAGGGCGAACTGGTAGGTATCAATGCCATGCTCTATTCACAGACCGGTTCATACGCAGGTTACGGTTTTGCCATCCCAACCTCTATCATGAACAAGGTGGTAGATGATATCAAAAAGTATGGTAGCGTGCAGCGCGTCATGTTGAGTATCCAGGGCAGCGATGTCCTCAATTACATCAATGCACAGAAGGAGAATGGCAAGGAAGTGGATCTCGGAACCAACGAGGGTGTATATATTGCCAAGGTAGACGAGGACGGCAACGGTGCAGCTGCCGACTTGAAGGAAGGCGATGTCATCACCAAGGTAGACGGCAAGAAGGTAACCAAGATGGCAGAGCTGCAGGAGACTCTCAACGGCAAGCGTCCTGGCGACAAGATGAGCATCACCTACCTGCGCAACAAGAAGACCATCACCAAGACCATCACCTTGAAGAATGCCCAGGGCAATACTTCTGTCATCAAGAGCGCAGACCTCGATGTTCTCGGTGGAACCTTCCGTCCTGTCACACAGAGCATGAAGGATCAGCTCAACATCAAGTATGGCGTAGAAGTAATGAAGGTGAGCAGCGGTGCCCTGAAGGATGCAGGTATCTCTCGCGGATTCATCATCCAGCGCATCAACGACAGCAATATCAGTTCACTCGATGACCTGCAGAAGGCAGTGAAGAGTGCTTCAACCAGCAAGGATCCTGTGCTCTATATCCAGGGCATCTGGCCAACAGGCAAGAAGGCATACTTTGCAGTTCCATTGCAGAAAGACTAATCATTGCAAAGAGTTTTTAGAAGAAGAGATAAGTTTTTACCTCTTCTGAAATGATAAAAAATGACAAAATAGCAGGTATTTTCAAAAATATCTGCTATTTTTTTTGTTATTTCAAACAAAAAGCGTACTTTTGCAATAACATAAAATTAAACTCTACCATGAGACAGCTTAAAATAACAAAATCTATAACGAATCGTGAAAGCGCATCGTTAGAAAAGTACCTCCAAGAAATTGGTCATGAAGAGCTTCTTACTACGGACCAAGAAGTAGAATTGGCTCAAAAAATAAGGAAAGGCGATAAAAAGGCGTTGGAAAGACTATGCAAAGCTAATCTACGTTTTGTAGTATCAGTAGCCAAGCAATATCAAAACCAAGGTTTGAGTTTGCCAGACCTTATCAACGAAGGTAACCTTGGTCTCATTAAGGCTGCCGAAAAATTTGATGACACCCGCGGCTTCAAGTTTATATCTTATGCTGTATGGTGGATCAGACAAAGTATTCTGCAGGCCATAGCCGAGCAGAGCAGATTGGTACGCCTGCCCCTCAATCAGGTGGGAAGTGTATCTAAAATCATGAGAGAGGCATATAAATTCGAGCAAGAGCACGAACGCAAACCTAGCATCAATGAGATGGCGGAACGTATTGACATGCCGGAAGACAAGATTGCGGATGCCATGAATGCCAACAACTATGAAGTAAGCGTAGACGCTCCTTTTGCCAACGGCGAAGAAGGAAGCATGGTTGACTCCATGACAAGTCCTGACAGCCCTTCAACCGACAAAGAGTTGGTTATGGAATCACTCAGAACGGAAGTGACACGCATGATCAAGCTACTCAGCGAACGTGAACAAAAAATAATAAAAGCCTTCTTCGGCATCGGTGAACCAGAACTGACGCTGGATGAAATTGGTGAAAAGTATAATCTGACCCGAGAGCGAGTACGCCAGATCAAAGAGAAGGCCATTCGCCGAATACGTCATAATACAAAAAATAAACTGCTGAAATCTTACTTGGGGTAAGCATGAGAAAAGCTGAATCCTATAGAAGACAGCATCTGAATAGGAATATGAAAATGAATATTAGAAAATTAGCTTTAGCAGCATTGATGATGGCTTTGGGATTCTCTTCTCTGGCTAACGCTGCAAAAAATGATCCGAAAACCGCATATATCTTCGGTTTTGCATCATCGTTCAACGATTCTACAGTATACATTACTGGAGTTCAGAAAGTAGACTCAGCCTACTTCGTGGGAAAAGCAAATTTCCTGGTTAGCAGAGACAACTATTCTTTCCAGCTGAGAGACTATCTGGAGCAGCAGGGAGCCGGATACAGAACCTGTGCTGTCTTCTATGACCTCAACCAGAAGAAGGTGGAAAAGAAATGGATGAAGCTTTACAGCAAATACACTCGCAAACCTAAGGCTCAGCGCCTGAAAAGCGGAGAGAAGCCAAAGGATCTCCCTACTCCATGGTTGGTCAAGACCATTGACAATGCAGAGTTCCATTTCGTAGGGGTTGCCCCAACATCCTTTGAAGAGCCTAAGACCAAGGCTGAAATCAAAGCTGAAAAACAGCAAGCAAAGGCAGAAGCTAAAAAGCACAAGGCTGACTTGAAAAAGCAGAAGCAGAAAATCAAGCAGGCTAATGCAGAATTGAAGAAAGCCAAAGCTGAAGCAAAATGGGAAAAGAAAATGCAGAAGAAAATGCAGAAAGCAAAGAAATAACTGTATATTATAGAACAAATATAATCGCCCTGAAAAGGTAAAAGCATTGATTTGGATGATGCTTTCCTTTTCAGGGCGATTTTCTTTTTAGAAGTAAAAGCCCTGGGCAAATTTCCCAAGGCTTTTACTGACACCCTTACGGGCGATTACTTCTGCATATTCTGCTTGAACCAATTGCAAATCTGACGCAACAGATGATTGCGGGTATTACCACCAAAAATACCGTGGTTGCGGTTGATATACCAGATTTCCTTGAAATCCTTATCTGCCTGAACCAAAGACTCAGCATACTCAAAAGTATTCTGAGGATGAACATTGTCATCTGCCAAACCATGACAAAGCAGCAAAGCTCCATGCTGCTGGGCAGCACGCTCCATCGGATTCACCTTATAACCCTCCTCATTTTCCTGAGGAGTACGCATATAACGCTCGGTATAAACACTGTCATAGTAACGGTAACAGGTAGGAGGCGCTACAGCCACACCTGCCTTGAATACAGGACGACCTTCGCTCATACTCATCAAGGTATTGAAACCACCATAACTCCAACCCCAGATACCGATATTATCCTTGTCTACGTATGGCAGACTGCCCATATAAAGAGCGGCCTCAACCTGATCCTTTGACTCCAGATCACCCAAACGGAGATAAGTACACTTCTCGAATTCTGCGCCACGTCCACCGGTACCACGACCGTCAACACATGCTACGATAAAGCCCTCCTGAGCCAGGTAATAATCAAAGGCGCCACCGCCACCCATACTACCAGTACTCCAAGCATCAAGAACCTGCTGACTGCCTGGACCCGAATATTGGAAGAGGATTACAGGATACTTTTTGCTGGCATCAAAATCTACAGGCTTTACCATCCAACCATCAAGCTTCACACCCTCAGAAGTAGTGAATGAGAAAGTCTCACGCTTACCCCAGTTATATTGCTTGGTCTTCTCCAGAAGCTTCTTATTATCTTCCAGCATCTTGATGACCTTACCCTTATTGCTGCGAACAGTAAAGACATAAGGATGAGCATAAGAGCTCCAGGTATTCACGAAGTAACGGTAATCACCCGAGAAGATAGCAGCATTAGACCCCTCGGCATCAGTAAGACGCTCAACCTTGCCATTCTTATGCGCCACGTAAACCTGACGGTCGTGAGCATTCAACTTAGCAGCCTGGAAATAAATATCACCTGTCTTCTCATCCATACCATAGATACCGGTTACATCATAGTTACCCTTCTCTACCTGACGGATCAGCTTGCCGTTCATATCATAGAGATAGAGATGCATATAGCCATCGCGGTCGCTAGGAAGCAGAATATTCTTCTTGCCCACGATACTGTTCTCTACCACTTCTTCCTTCACAAACTTAGGTACACTTTCCTGAATCAGCTGCTTGCTCTTTCCAGTGAAAGGATTCACGGAATAGAGACGCATATCGTCCTGATGACGGTTCATGGTGTAGACAATCAAGCTGTTGGCATCAGGAGATGTCTTGATACGTGGATAATAGCCATCTACATCAACAGGAACATCGAGCGAAATCACCTTACCAGTCTTCAGGTCATAGCTCCAGAGACTCACCTTGGAGTTATCCTGACCTGCCTTAGGATACTTGTATGAATACTCACCTGGATAGTCATGATACTGGCTGTTGGTAGGATGACTGCCCTCGAAGAGCTGCAGGGAATAAGTCTTCACATGACTCTCATCAAAGCGAATCCATCCGATAGAAGTACCGTCAGCATTCCATGCGAAAGCACGGTTGAAAGCAAACTCCTCTTCGTAAACCCAATCAGGAATACCATTGATAACCTCGTTAAACTTACCGTCCTTAGTAACCTGCACTTCCTTCTCTCCATCCGAGATAAAGATGTTGTTATCCTTGACGAAAGCGATATGACGTGAATCAGGCGACCAGGTAGCCACCTGCTGCTCTGCACCCTCAGAGAGTTTCGTAAAGCTTTTTGCAGCCACATCATAGATAAAATATTCAGCCTTGAAAGAACGGCGATATACCGCCTTTCGGTTTGTCATCACAAGGATTTTCTTGCTATCAGGACTAATTACGTAGCCATCGATAGACTTGAAAGGAGCATTGGAAGCATCCAGGTCGAGCAATACAGCCACCTGCTTACCAGTCTTGAATGAATAACTTACCACCTGCTTGCCATTGCTGCTGATATTTGCATACAAGTCGGTGCCCTCAATAGGATTGATACCTGATACATAAGCAGGAGTAAATGCGCCGGAAGTAATTGACTTCAAATCTAATTTATCAGCTGCTTGTATGGAAGATACCATCATGATTGTTGCGATAAAAGTTGTTATTTTCTTCATTTTAATCTTTATGTAAAGCCTCGATAGGCGAGTAATCCTCGTCTTCGAGCAACTGTTTTACAGTTACCTTTGGATAACGTTTAGTATATGAATTGATTGTTCTTACGTATTTTGACTTAAATACCTTCTTACCCATAGCCTTATTCACTACCCACATAATCTTGCCCATGTGCAAGTCACGGTCTAGCTGCGGACGGTTATCAAAGTTTGCCATCGGATACAGACTGAGCAGATAGAACGTCAGACAGTCGGGCACGATATATTCTCTTGTCATCGTACTGCGCTGCTGCACAGTATAGTATTTCTTATAAAGCGGATAGTCACTTCCCATATACTTATCGAGCGAGATTCCAACCGAATGCTCACCCACGATGATGCTCTGGTCCAACGCACCTATCTGTGAATAGAAGATAGGCGGATGTAATTCGGGAATCCAATGTCGCAGACGCTCGAAAGAAGAAACCAGCTGACTGTTAATGTCATCCATATTGGCATAGGCAGCCTCGGCATCAGCTATCAGCGACTGAAGAGTGGAATCCTGATAGAACATCAGGAAACGGTTACTGATGTTGGCATCGGTAATGGTACCAAGCTGCAACATCTTCTCTATCAGGGTACGGGTCTCTATAGGATAGTCGGTATTCATCTGCTGGAGTGCAGAGAAATCACCGGTAGTCAGATAACGGCTTTGCAAACGGTCATAGCGTTGCACCGTCAATGGTGCACCGTCAACCTCATCATTCGACTTAAACTTATATTCACAAGCCGAATGAAGAAGCACAATTGCTAATATGACTATATAATTAAATATTCTTTTCACTTAAATTCACAGTTTTCTGGTTACGACTGCAAAAATACTAAAAAAAATGATAAAAACCAAGCGTTTTAGCTAAAAAAATAAAACGAAAAGCCAATAATAGGCAAAAGCACTTACATTTTTACCCATTATTGGCTATTTGTGCAACATTTTGGCTATCGGATGATACAAGATACAGAAACCTTGACAGGTTCTTCTATCTGCTTCTTCCAGTCTTTCAGCCACTGATACCATTCCTTTTCACCCTTGAAACCATAGGTTTCGTTGGCACTGGTATAGGCGAGTTTATAACTCAAACGGTTGCCGGTAGGCTTTACCACCTGGGTATAAACATCTTTGTTAGCTGGCTCCTGACTTACCAAAGCTGACTGAGGAACATAGATGCCCAAGCCTACAGTTTCCAACTTGTGCTTGCCATCGTCCTTGCCTGTTGGCCAGTCGCTTCCATAGCATCCACGCAAGCCCTTGTTATCAGAAAATTCACTGGACCCCTTCACATTGATTAATCCAGTAGCAAACTGATAGCCAGAAACATCCTTATTGAAGAATACATCTACATCGAAATCGCGATGACCTGCATAAATAGTATATCGGATAGTTGCATTCACCGGCTTCAGACCTGGAGCTGGAACCCAACCATTATCAACTACCTCTACGATGGCACGAAGCGGTCCCTCGGAGATGACACGCTGTTCCTGATACTTCACATCGTTCAACAATACCTGATTGGTTCCATCCCAACCACGCAAAGCACCAAGTCCATAGGTATTACCTACCCAGAGACAGTCGTCACCCGAACCGGCAGCCAACTGTTCATCAGTTGGATAGAACTGGGTATCATATACAACCAAGCCCTTATTGATCTTACCATAGAGGTCGATAGTCTGGCGGTTGTCGAAATAAACGCGCATAGCCACCAAGTCGCTCTCAAAGCAGACACCATGAGAATGAACATAGTGATAGCAATCCTTGGTTTTCTTGTCGAAGGAGATACTACGCAGATAGATGTCCTGCTTGTTCTTAGCCAGCTTTTTGTTCTTGCTAGGCAGGCAGAGCTCTGCAAAGGTACGGGCTGGATACTGTGCCTGCTCACCATCCTGAAAGAGCTGCACCTGATAAGTCTTGGTCTCTTTCTTGCCGAGATCAACCAGAAAACAGAGTTCATCGTTGGTACAATCACGGTTGGTGTCGTCGAGCTGAGAAGGAATCTCCTTGCCGTCAACGGTTACCACGGCACGCTGAATGTTGCCAATCGATTCCAACTTACTGAGGTCGATAACCACCGGAGCATCGGTTTTAGCCGACTTGGAAGGATTAGATACCGACACTTTGAAGTTTGCCTGCGCCTGGACAGATAAGGCAAAGAGCGATACCAGCGCCAGCATCATTTGTTTCTTCATTGTTTGTTTCTTCATCATAGATTCTTATTTTAAGTTTGTTTATAATTCGTTTATAACTGCGAGAAGAGCTTCTTACCCCTAGCATAGTATTGCCACAGAATAGAACAGTCTAGAATCTGAGGAATATTCTCCTCCACCCTGCTTTCCTGAATCTTCTTTCGGTCCTGATCAAAATCATGCTTCCATGCCTGGAATGCCTTACGCGCCTTGAAGATTGCCTTGCAGTCACCCAGGTTACGATTCAGGATAAGCGTCTGAAATGCGGCAAGATAATCCAGGAGCCAACGTTTGCGCATCACAGGCTTCAATTCCATATCGCTCAAATTCTTATAGAGCATCGTTAAATTGTTTCTAAAATTCAGATAGGTCTTCATTGGATTGCCTTTAGGCAGAGTTCCACCACCTACATGATAAACCTCACTCTCAGGAATGCAGTATATTTTTCTACCCATCAGGCGCAATCTCCAGCAGAGATCAATCTCCTCGTTATGAGCAAAGAATCTACCATCCAGTCCACCGGCATTCCAGTAATCTTCCGAACGGATCATCATACAAGCTCCCGTAGCCCAGAGTATCTCCTGTTGATAATCATACTGTCCGTTATCTCGCTCTACGGTATCAAAGATTCTACCCCTACAGAAAGGATAACCCAACTTATCGAGATAGCCACCGCATGCTCCAGCATACTCAAACATATCCTTGTCGTATTCAGCCAGCAACTTAGGCTGGCAAGCAGCCACCTGAGGATGGGCATCCATAAACTCGATGAGCGGAGTAAGCCAATGATGCGAAACCTCCACATCACTGTTCAGGAGAACATAATAATCAGCCTCTATTTCTTTCAAGGCACGGTTATACCCCTCGGCAAAGCCGAAGTTCTGCTCCAGTACGATGGTTTTGACATGAGGAAACTGGGTCTCCAGAAGATGCATGGACTGATCTGAAGAACAGTTGTCGGCTACCCATATCTCAGCATCCTGCCGTGAATACTCCACGACATTAGGAAGATACTTTGCCAGCATCTTCTGCCCATTCCAATTTAATATAACGATTGCTACCTTTGCCATATTTTATTGTAAACTCTTTAATTTATTATTCAGGAGATTGGTAAACTCGTAGTTCTTGAGTCCCCATTTCGGTGCGATAAGCAGATCTTTCGGCGATTGGCTGACGAATCGCTCCAATACCAGGTCTTTGCGAAGCAGCCGGATATATTTTACGATGACATCAATGTATTCCTCCACCGTATACACGTGAAAAGGATGCTCAGCATACTCCTGTGCCAATCGGGTACCCCTGATGATCTGCATCTGATGAATTTTCAGTATATCAAGAGGCAGAGAAGAAATGACCGGTGCCTGCCTGAGACTTTCTTCCGCATCCTCTCCGGGCAGTCCGATGATGATATGACCGCCCGTCAGAATACCCCTCGCATGAGTCCGCTCTACCGCATCACGGCAGCAGGCGAAATCATGACCGCGATTGATTCGCTTCAAAGTCTCATCATTGGCACTCTCGATACCATATTCCACAAGAACGAAAGTGCGCTGGTTCAACTCCTCGAGATAGTCCAGGAGTTCATCGCTCACACAGTCTGGACGGGTACCAATCACAATGCCTACCACATCATCTACCCGCAGTGCCTCCTCATACATTTCCCGCAGAAGTTCCACCTTGGCATAGGTATTGGTATAAGCCTGAAAATAAGCCAGATATTTCATATCCGGATATTTTCTACTGAAGAAGGCCTTGCCCTCCTCCAACTGTTCCGTTATCGACTTTCTACGGTCGCAATAGCTTGGATTGAACGTACGGTTGTCACAATACGTACATCCACCGCTCGAGATTTTTCCATCCCTGTTAGGACAGGAGAATCCTGCATCTATCGAAATCTTCTGAACCCGGAAGTCAGGAAACTGCTTCCGGATCCAGGAACCAAAATCATTGTAGTACATTGAACTTTGAAGTTTGAGCTTTGAACTTTATGATTAGCCCTATTAACTATAAACTATCAACAAGCTCTGCCTTCAATGCCGTCTTGTCGTGATTGAAATCACCCAGACGAACCTTGAGAAGCTGATTGTCGTATTCTTCCTTGGCAAGAGCTGGTGAAAGCTCCACACGTACATAGTTCTTGGTGAAACCATGCATAGCCTTGCCTCTTGAAGCCTTCTCGAAGAGCACCTCTGCCTCAGTACCGATATACTGGGCATAGAACTCCTGTGTTTTCTGATCGCTCAGCTCCAGCAGACGCTTAGAGCGCTTCTTCTTTTCCTTCTCGTCTACAACATACGGAATCTTCAAAGCAGCTGTTCCCGGACGCTCAGAATATGGGAAGACATGAAGCTGCGTAACCGGCAGGCTCTTCAAGAACTCATAGCACTCCTCAAAACACTCTGGAGTTTCACCACGACAACCCACCATCACGTCTACACCGATGAAGGCATCCGGCATCTTCTCCTTGATAAGATTCACCTTATGGGCGAAGAGCGCCTTGTCATAACGACGATGCATCAGCTTCAGAACCTCATCACTTCCACTCTGCAACGGAATGTGGAAATGAGGCATGAAGGCACGACTCTCTGCACAATAGGCAATGAGATCATCATCACAGAGATCTGGTTCCAGACTGGAGATACGATAACGCTTGATACCCTCTACCTTATCCATCGCCTTGACGAGATCCAGAAATCGCTCATGAGTAGTCTGACCGAAATCACCGATGTTCACACCGGTGATGACAATCTCCTTACCTCCCTCAGCTGCAGCCTGCTCACACTGAGCCACCAAAGACTCGATGCTAGGATTACGGGAATTTCCACGGGCGAAAGGAATGGTACAATAGGTGCAGTAATAGTTGCAGCCATCCTGTACCTTCAGGAAATAGCGGGTACGGTTGCCGCGGGAACATGAAGGCTGGAAGGTTCTGATTTCCTTCGTCTTCACGCTATGATGCTGATGAAGGGAAGAATCCACCTGCGCCTGAGCTTCGCCATTTGTAGGCAAACCATTCTCAGCAGCAAACTTCTGCGCCCAGGCATCACTGAGATATTGAATCAAGTTCGCCTTCTCATTGGCACCCAACACCAGGTCTACTCCCTCTATTTTACTCACGTTTTCTGACTCCAGCTGTGCATAGCAACCGGTGACGATGACAAAGGCACCAGGATTCTGTCGCACCATACGATGAATGGCCTGTCGACACTTATGATCGGCAACCTCAGTAACGGAGCAAGTATTGATAAGACAAATGTCGGCTTTCTCCCCCTTTTTAGCAGTAATCACGCCCATATCTTCGAGCATCTTGCCAAAAGTGGAAGTTTCAGAGAAGTTGAGTTTGCAACCTAAAGTGTAATAGGCAGCCTTTTTGCCTTGGAAGGCACTTGAATCTATCATATATTTATCTTTTTCTTTGGTTTCTTTTAAGCTTTTGCCCTTACAGGGCGTATAGGGGATGCAGTTGCTACTGGTCTTTACCTTACCCTTCGAGCAGCGACCATTGGTTTAGGGAGTGTAGCTAGCAGAAAAGGCGTTCACCTCCCCCAAGACTCTAGGTCTATAAAACAAAAAAAGCCGCTAGACCAAGGTCCAGCGGTTGTTTCTCTCATTTCTGTTCGTCAGTAATTCAAAATTACTTAGCAGAATCAGCAGCAGCTGAGTCAGCAACAGTAGTATCAGCAGAAACTGTATCTACCTGAGCTGTATCAGAATCAGCAGAAGCTGTGTTCTGAGCTGTTTTATTACCATTGCATGATGCGAAAGAGATAGCTGCGATAGCTACGAACATAAAAACTAATTTCTTCATTTTCTTTGCTTTTTAAATCTGTAAAACAATCATTCGTTTATTAAAACTGATGCAAAGGTAAGCATTTTTTCGATATGTTGTTCTTTTTTTTGCGACTTTTTTTAGGGGTATTTTGTAACAAAATCACAATCACCTAATAATCAGCAACTTACAAAGTGCTAACAAAGGTTAAAGTTTTTAATGTGCTCGGGAACACCAAGATTTTAACACTTTTCATGCATTTTAAGTGCATTTACAAGATGCCATACTCCCATCCTCCTGAAGCCCCAAAATCGTAAAATGTGTGCCCGAACATCGATTTTTTCCTGTCCAGGCTCTTGACTATCGAAAAATTCTGCATATATAATAAGGTACGCGCGAGGGAAAGCGGGAAGAACGCATAGAAGAATATACAAAGGAAATGGCATAAACAGTCAGCAGATTTTTGAGAAAAGAAAAAGTTTTCGTAACTTTGCACTATGTTTCAGAGGAATTTTCCCTGAACACAAACAGATTCCGGAACAGAACAGAAGAAATAACTGAAAGAAAAATGATACAACTGAAAGAAAACAATGGAATACCTCGCAGTCTCTTACTGACGATGGCTGTGATAGCAGGACTAACTGTAGCCAACTGCTACTATAATCAGCCCCTACTGGAAATGATACGCCATGACCTGGGCATCAGCCAGCATAGTGCCAACCTCATCACCGTAGCCACACAGATAGGTTACGCCCTGGGCCTATGTTTCCTCATTCCCATGGGCGATCTCTACTCGCGTCGCCGCATCATCGTTACCAACATGACGGTGGCAGCCATCATGGCTATCATCATAGCCTTTGCCCATCATGTATGGCTCCTCTGGGGCGCTTCCCTCTTCCTGGGAGCCTGTTCGGTGATTCCGCAATTCTTCATCCCTATTGCCGGACAGTATTCTGCGCCCAAGAACAAAAGTAGGAATATGGGAATCGTACTATCCGGACTCCTCACCGGCATCCTGGCTTCACGAGTCATCAGCGGATATGTAGGCGACTGGCTAGGCTGGAGAGAAATGTTTCTCATCGCAGCTGTCGTGATGCTGATCTGCATGGCACTCACCCTCAAGATTATTCCAGAGATGAAACGCAACTATATCGGAAGCTATAAAGGATTGATGATTACCGTCTTCGAAATCTTTGCCTATCATCCGCGCATCCGCCTCTACTCCATTCGAGCAGCCTTCGGTTTCGGCAGTATGATGGCTATCTGGTCCTGTCTGGCTTTCCACCTGGCTCAAGCCCCATTCTTTTCGGGTAGTGAGATGGTAGGAACATTGGGCGCCTGCGGTATCGCCGGAGCCCTTGCAGCCAGCGGCATCGGCAAACTCGTTCCTCGATACGGCATCAGAAAACTGAGTCTTTACGGAGCAGTACTTCAGATTATCGCCTGGAGCATTGCCAATCTCTACGGAGATACCTACACCGGGCTCATCATAGCCATCATTCTGGTAGACATCGGCTTGCAATGTCAGCAACTCAGCAATCAGAGTGGCTGTATCCAGGAAATCCCTGAAGCAGCCAACAGAGCCAACACCATCTTCATGACTACCTATTTCATCGGCGGTTCATTGGGTACTTACTGTGCCGGCATTGCCTGGACCCAGATTGGATGGTTGGGAGTCTGTGCAATAGGAACGGTCTTCGCCATCATCTCGCTCTGTATCTCTATCTGCAATAACAAATAAAAAAATGCAATGAGGGTGTATCATAAGCCACATCCCATACGCCCTGAAAGGGCAGAAGCTCTTAGCCCAGGGCAGCGCCCTGGGCTAAGAGCTTTTGGGCTTTCAGCCCGTCCTCGGCTGTCATTATTTAGACTTGTGACACACCCTCATTGCAATCAAAGAAGTTTAATCCAGAATAGTATACTTCGCATACTTCAGGAGCAACTGCTTGATACCGGAATTCTGAAACTCTACTGTAGCTTTCGCATTTTCACCCTGACCTTCAATCTTACGAACAATGCCTACCCCGAAGCGCTGATGCTCTATCTTGCAACCTTCCTTTAATCCCCCAAAAGAAGAACCAGAAGAAGACACCGAAGAGGCAGAAGATACCGATGAATTTCTGTTATTCCCCAATATGCGACGAGCAGCATCCAAAGCTCTTACCGACTTGAAATTACCGGAAGATAATGACTCACGGGAAGAAGATGATGACGATGAGGTATCCGATGCCGGTTTAGGATCCGGACGGAACTGCGATGTCACACGCTTCCATTCCGGAACATCCTCATCTCTATCGCTTATTCTGCGCTTCTGGTCCCAAGGCATCCGTTTGCCATATCCACCGCCATAAGAAGCACTTCTATCATAAGAAGAGCCACCACCAAAGTAAGAACCGTTCATCTCATCCTGCGCCTCTATCAGGCTGGCATCAATCTCATCAATAAAGCGGCTAGGATTATCAAATTCCATCTTGCCATAGCGGAAACGATTCTTGGCATTCGTCAGAATACAATGTTTCTCGGCACGGGTGATTGCCACATAAAGCAGACGGCGCTCTTCCTCCAGTTCCCTGACAGACATGGCAGCCAGCGGACTCGGGAAGATATTCTCCTCCAATCCTACAATGAAAACTGTAGCAAATTCCAGACCCTTAGCCGCATGAACGGTCATCAGGGACACACGAGGTTCATCCTTGGCTCCCTCACTATCCGCATCCGTAAGCAATGCCACATCCTGCAGATAATCCGTAAGAAAGGCTTCATCCATCCTACCCTCTTCCCTGCGCTCCTCGACGAAGGCAGACATACCACCCAGGAATTCCTCCAGATTCTCCTGTCTTGCCAGATCATCAGCATCCCTACCACTCATGATATCCTGACTGATGCCACTCTCCTTGATGATAGCATCACCCAGTTCGTATACATCCGTGGTATGCGAACGCTCGATAAATGAAGAAATGAGCAGACGGAAATTATCCAGTTTCGCTAATGTGCCCTTGTTAACATTGAGTCCATAATGCGCAGGCTCGCCTATCACCTCCCAGAAACTCACCTGGTTCTGATGCGCACAGTCAGCAATCTTCATCACCGTTGTTGCACCGATTCCACGAGCCGGATAGTTGATGATACGCTTGATGGCTTCCTCATCATCAGGATTGGCCACCAGTCGGAAATAAGCGATAATATCCTTGATTTCCTTGCGCTGATAGAAGCTCAATCCGCCATAGATGCGATAAGGAATGCCCTGTTTTCTGAACTCCTCCTCAAAGCTGCGGCTCTGTGCATTGGTACGATACAGGATGGCGAAATCATGATATTCGCAATTATCCTGACGCTTGATGCGCTTGATGTCCTTAGCCACGATTACCGCCTCTTCCTTGTCGCTGTAAGCCGGTTTGTACTGCAACTTCTCGCCTACAGCATTCTCGCTATATACATCCTTCTTGATCTGATTGCGGTTATTCTTAATCAGACTGTTGGCTGCCTTCACGATGGTCTGGGTAGAACGGTAGTTCTGTTCCAGTTTGAAGAGACGCGTACCCTTCAGCTGCTTCTGATAATTCAGGATATTGTCAATATTGGCACCACGGAAGCTGTAGATACTCTGCGAATCATCACCCACAGCACATACCCGAAGTTTCTCCTTGCACAGCTGCATCACGATAGACATCTGCACATGGTTGGTGTCCTGGTACTCATCTACCAGGATATAATCGAAGCGGGCTGCATATTTCTGTCTGATTTCTTCATGTTCTCTGAACAACTGATGGGTCAACACCAGCAGATCATCGAAATCCATGGCGTTGGCTTGTTTGCAACGCTGCACGTAAGCCAAGAATATCTTTCCTACTTCCGGCATCTGGGCACGCTTGTTCTGCTCATAGATGGCAGCATCACTGGCATAGGATTCTGCATTCACCAGATTGTTCTTAGCCATCGATATCTTGGCATGAACAGCAGCAGGCTTGTATGATTTATCATCCAGCCCCATCTCCTTCACGATTGCCTTAATCAGTGAGCGTGAGTCGGCATCATCATATATGGTAAAGTTGTTGTTGAATCCGATATGCTCAGCTTCAGCACGGAGAATGCGTGAGAAGATGCTGTGGAAGGTACCCATATAGAGATGCTGGGCCAAGTCGTCACCCACCAGTCTGCCGATACGTTCCTTCATCTCCCTTGCCGCCTTATTGGTAAAGGTAAGAGCCATGATGCTCCAAGGCTTCATCCCCTGGTTCAGGAGATAAGCAATCTTATAGGTAAGCACACGCGTCTTACCCGAACCGGCACCGGCAATCACCAGCGACGGTCCGTCAATATATTCTACCGCAGCACGCTGCGCTTCATTCAAGTCGTTCAGTAAATCCATTAATCAATATTTAGCCGGAAATATAATCACTAATAATTAATCACTAATAATTAATCACTACTCACTCATCACTTTCCCCTGTATCCTCCCACAGCCGTACCAGGGTCATAATCCTCACCTTCTCTCGGGAAGGAAGGGATGAATCTCATCTGATGCTCTATCTGGCACTGACGCTTCTTCATATAGGCACTCGGATGAAGAGAACTGAATTTGCGGGGATTAGGCAGTGTAGCAGCAATCAGGGCGCACTGGTCCCGGAAAAGATCCTGCGCTTTCTTGTCGAAATGATACTCAGCCACAGCATCCACACCATAGATTCCAGGTCCCATCTCGATACTGTTGAGATAAACCTCCATGATGCGCTGCTTGCTCCACATCATTTCGATGAGAAAGGTGAAATACACCTCGAAGCCCTTACGGGTCCATGATCTTCCAGGCCAGAGGAATACATTCTTTGCCGTCTGCTGACTGATAGTACTGGCTCCATGCACCTTTCCTCCATGGGCATTATTCTTGGCAGCATGTTCAATGGCATTGAAGTCAAAACCGTGATGCTTCAGGAATCGTGCATCCTCACTCGCCATCACCGCCACAGGCATATGGGGAGAAATCTTATCCATCGAAACCCAATGATGATGCAAGGTAATACTCTCACCATCAGCCACTTGCTGAAAGCAGCGAATAAACATCAAGGGAGTGAAATACACCGGAATGAAACGATAGGCTACAACAGCAAGAATGGTGGTACTGAAAAACAGCACCACCACCCATCTTACTATATTTCTAATCTTCTTGAGTATCATTATTTCAATGTACCGTTGTTAGCAGCATTTACCATTGCCTGAGAAGCATACATGTATACCTCTACACGACGGTTAGCCTGGCGACCAGCAGCTGTTGAGTTGTCAGCAACAGGATTAGAAGAACCGAAACCCTGAACAGACTTGATCTGTGAATTCTTTACACCACAAGACATCAAGTAGTTATATACAGACTTAGCACGGTTCTCGCTCAAAGGCAAGTTGATACCATCGTTACCGGTACTGTCAGTATAACCCTGGATAGAAACTTCGCAGTCGGTATTATTCTTCAATACGGTAGCAAAGCTAGCCAAATCGTTCTTAGCATTGGCATTGAGAACATACTTATTGGTCTGGAAGAGGATACCAGAATCGAAGGTAACCTTTACTGCAGCCAAACCGTTGGCATCAGTCACAGTCTCAACCTGTGCATTCTTCACCTGCTCAGCCTCAGCCTTCACCTTATCCATGTGCTTACCAATCAGATTACCGGCAGTACCACCTACAGCAGCACCGATAACAGCACCTACAGCAGCACCAGTACCACGATGGCTATTATTCAACAATCCACCAACAATTGCACCCAAGGCAGCACCAGCACCTGCACCAGCAGCTGTACCTGTCTTCTGACTTGTTCCACAACTTCCCAAAACGAGCAGCGCTGAAAGTGCTACTACTGTAAAATTCATCTTTTTCATTACTTATTCTCCTATATTTTATGTTATTTAAATGCAAAGATACGTATTTTTTCTCCAATAAGGAGAGATTTCTAATATTTTTTTGTATTTTTGCATGCAAAATTAAAGGTATTTGTCCAAACAGGGTAAGGAAATCTCCTATTTTGGGGTGGAAAATCCCTATATATGACAAAAAAAAGATGATACCTTATTATATAATATTGAAGAATAAAAAATAAAATATAAAATAGTAATATGGCTAAAGAACTTAAGAATTTGACCAAGCGCGCTGACAACTACAGTCAGTGGTACAACGACTTGGTAGTGAAGGCTGACCTCGCAGAGTTGTCTCCTGTTCGTGGTTGTATGATCATCAAACCATACGGTTACGCTATCTGGGAGAAGATGCAGCAGCAGCTCGACAAGATGTTTAAGCAGACAGGTGTACAGAACGCATACTTCCCTCTCCTCATCCCGAAGAGTTTCTTCTCTCGTGAGGCAGAGCACGTGGCAGGTTTCGCCAAGGAGTGTGCAGTAGTTACCCACTATCGCCTCCGTTCTACAGAGGATGGCACAGAAGTTGAGGTAGATCCTAACGCAAAGCTCGATGAGGAGCTCATCATCCGCCCTACTTCAGAGACCATCATCTGGAACACATATAAGAACTGGATCCATTCATGGCGTGATCTCCCTATCCTCTGCAACCAGTGGTGTAACGTAATGCGTTGGGAGATGCGTACCCGTCCGTTCCTCCGTACTTCTGAGTTCCTCTGGCAGGAGGGTCATACCGCTCATGCCACTAAGGAAGAGGCTGAGGCAAAGGCTCAGGAGATGCTCAAGGTTTACGCTGATTTTGCAGAGAACTACATGGGCGTTCCTGTATTGCAGGGTGTGAAGAGTGAGACTGAGCGTTTCGCCGGTGCTCTCAACACTTATACCATCGAGGCAATGATGCAGGATGGCAAGGCTCTCCAGAGCGGTACTTCTCACTTCCTGGGTCAGAACTTCGCAAAGAGCTTCGATGTTACCTACTTGAACAAGGAGAACAAGCCTGAGTATGTATGGGCTACTTCATGGGGTGTTTCTACCCGATTGATGGGTGCCCTCATCATGGTTCACAGCGATGACAACGGTCTCGTATTGCCTCCAAAGCTGGCTCCTATCCAGGTGGTTATCATCCCTATCAACAAGGGCGACGAGCAGTTGGCTCAGATTACAGCCAAGTTGCAACCAGTCATCGACCAGTTCCGTGAGCTCGGCATCACTGTGAAATATGATGACAATACAGCTAAGCGTCCTGGCTTCAAGTTTGCTGACTACGAGTTGAAGGGTGTTCCTGTTCGTCTGGCTATGGGTGGACGTGACTTGGAGAACAACACCATCGAAATCATGCGTCGTGATACATTGGAGAAGGAGAACGTTAGCTTCGACGGCATCGTAGAGCGCGTAAAGGATATGTTGGAAGACATCCAGAAGAATATCTTCGAGAAGGCTCGTTCTTATCGTGATGCTCATGTATATGAGTGCGACAACTACGAGGAGTTCAAGGAGCGTGTGAAGGACGGTGGTTTCTTCCTCTGCCATTGGGACGGTACAGCCGAGACCGAGGCAAAGATCAAGGAGGAGACTCAGGCTACTATCCGTTGCGTGCCTTTCGCTTACGAGCAGACTCCAGGTGTAGATATGGTAAGCGGCAAGCCAGCCGTAGCCCGTGTCATCATCGCAAGAAGCTATTAATCATCCCCGGTGTCGGGAGTTCATCCTGACACCATAATATACTTAACATGAGGCAGTTGATACTTTACATCATTTTTCTGATATCCATGGTCTTTGCAGGCTATGGAGAGGTATCTGCTGCCTCTGTTTCTTATACCTCCGACGCTCTTCCCAAGAAGGATAAGCTGGCTAAGATAGAGTACGACCAGCGCCAGAGTGATGCTCAGCTGGAGAATGCTTCCGAGCTGGCCTATCGCATTTGCAGCAGTCGTCCGCAGCGCTTATTACCTAGTGGTAATATGCAGGGAAATCAATCGGCAAGTAGATTGCTTTCAAATAGAATTCATTTATTATTCACCCTTTTATCCGCTATAGATGGTGCGATGGAGCCTTTCCGGCAGGAGACCGCCCCTATCCACTTTGATGTCGCCAGCAAATATTATGTCATTTGCCTGCGGCGTCTCCTCTGTTAGCGCTTGTTTTTCTCTTATATACATAATATATCATATCGTTTGTCGCATCATCTCTTCAAGATGCGATAAGGATTATCACACCCCTATCATAACAAAAAAACAGTACAATATATATATTCATTTAAGATAAAAACAAGTAATAAGATTATGGCAAAGATCAATCATATAGAAATGGGTGAAGACGTAATGGCACTCAATGACGTACAGGTAAAGAAGGGTTTCATGGGTTGGAGCGTCAAGCTCACCTACAAGCCAACACAGAGCAAGATCCAGATCAAGGAGAAGGAATATACTGCTGAGGACGGAAAGAAGCTTCAGAACATCCTCACTGCAGCTCCTACAGAAGTGGAAACTGCCATCAGCAAGTTCCCGGTTTCAGCCATCAGCATGGGCAACTTCAAGCTGCAGGCATGTCTTTCTGACGATTCTCAGTTTGCTGCCCTCCAACTCCTCGCCTACAAGGATTTCGGCTACAAGCCTGTTACCGACATGAAGGTTTATACCGGTAGAACTGCCGAAGTATTCTCCAGACTGTTCGCATAGTAACGATAGATAACTATCAGATAGGTTCACCCTCTTCACAGATGGAAGAGGACTTTATTTCATGTGCTCCACTTTGCTCCCCGCAAGTGGAGCATTTTAGATTCATGGGTGAATACTTGCCCCAAGCATTCACCTTTTCGGCTCCGGGGTGAACCCTAGTAAAAAGAACTTTGTATATACAGCGCATGCTAGAAATATAAGAGTCTCTATTATAATGGGTTATATAGTGTTTTTAACACATTATTAACGCTAAAGGTTGGCATCGGGGTTCACCCTTCACCGACTTCATCGTCAAGTGTTTACCCCCACTCTTACTTAAAGAACGACTATTCCCTGCAGGATACCGCCCCGACCTGCACTTCTAGGGGGGGCGGGTAAGTAAGGGGAGGGTACTTTCTAAGACTTTCCTTATGTAAAGGTTCGTTTACTATAGGAAAGATATAGTATATATATAGACT
>ERZ1026858.516-NODE-516-length-21033-cov-171.885261_pt1 | contig 21033 bp, 18 predicted proteins | sample MGYA00380159_ERZ1026858 | MGnify/ENA primary metagenome ERZ1026858 (study PRJEB33269, sample SAMEA4719795) | human gut metagenome | biome: human-associated habitat; feature: organic feature; material: feces | place: Cameroon | collected 2013-10 ...
TCTATTTCCTGGCAGCAGCAGGCATCATCCTGTACATCATCTACCGATATGAGCGTCATCGCAAGGAAGACCTGGAAGAAACCAAGATGCAGTTCCTCATCAATGCCACCCACGATATCCGTTCGCCGCTGACATTGATTATGGGACCGCTCAACAAGCTGAAGACAAGAATCACGGATGCCGAAAGCAAACAGGAAATCGACACCATCGACCGCAACGCCCAGCGCCTGCTGCTTCTGGTAAACCAGATACTCGACGAGCGAAAGATAGACAAAAACCAGATGCATCTGCACTGTCAGAAAACCCAGCTCAGGGAATTCCTGAACGGCATCATATCGCTCTACCGTTTCAATGCAGAAGAGCGCAACATCACACTCTCGCTCCAGGAAGATGCGAGCCTCAACGATGCCAAAGGCAAGTTGCCTGTATGGATAGACCGCATCAACTTCGACAAGGTGATTTCCAACCTGCTCTCCAACGCCATGAAATATACCTTCAATGGCGGCACCATCACCCTCATCATGGGCAAGGACGAGAAGAATGCCATCATCAAGGTACAGGATACCGGCATCGGACTGAAGGAAGAGAAGACCGACCGACTCTTTGACCGGTTCTACCAGGGCAACAACAGCAGCGACCTTCACATCGAAGGCACCGGCATAGGACTGAACCTCTGCAAGGCATTCGTAGAGATGCACGGAGGCAAGATCAAGGCATACAACCGCACCGATGGCATCAAGGGTTCCTGCTTCGAGGTAACCATTCCGCTGGGCAAGGAACATCTGAAGCCAGAAGAGATTCTCAACGAGGGAAACGACAAAAACAGCGAATCCATCGGCAAGAAAGTGCAAGCCAACCGCAACTTCAACATTCTGATAGTAGATGACGATGCTGAGATAGCCCACTACATCAAGACCGAATTGTGCGACTGGTACCGATTTGACCATGCCCGCAACGGCAAGGAAGGATTGAAGATGCTGCTCACGGGCAAGTACGACCTCGTGATAAGCGACGTGATGATGCCGGAGATGGATGGCATCACCATGCTGAAGAACATCAAGAGCAACAGCAACATCAGCGATGTTCCTGTCATCCTGCTCACCTCGAAGAGCGAAGTAGAGAACCGCTTGGAAGGTTTGCGCAAGGGAGCGGATGCCTTCCTGGCAAAGCCATTCAACATGGAAGAACTGCATATTCTCATCGACAACCTGGTGGATAATGTGCGACGCATCCGTGGCAAGTATAGCGGGGCACAAGGACAGAAAGCGAAGATTGAACAGATTCAGGTGAAAGGCAACAACGATGCCCTGATGGAGCGAGTGATGAACTATATGAATGAACATCTAGCCGATCAGGATCTGAACGTGGAGAAACTTACGACAGATGTAGGCATCAGTCGTGCCCAACTGCACCGTAAGCTGAAAGAAATAGCAGGTGTCTCTGCCGGTGAATTCATCCGCAACTTACGATTAGAGCAAGCAGCACGTCTTATCGAAGAAGGACAGATCAACATCACGCAGGTGGCTTACTCCGTGGGCTTCAACAACCAGACCCACTTCTCTACCGTGTTCAAAAAACACTATGGCATGTCGCCTAGCGAGTATGCTGAAACAAAGAGAAATGAAAAATAAACAACAAATAGAAGAGAATAAGGTATTTTTTCGTATCTTTGCAGCAGAAACAATAATAATACAAACTAACGATCTGCAAAGATATGAAGAAATACCTCATTTTATTATTTACGGTACTTACATCACTCCATGTTTCTGCACAGAGTGATGGCTCACAGTTATGGCTCGGAAAGCAGTATGCTAACTCATGCCAAGTCATCTCACAGTTGCCCGATGATGCAACAGCCAAGATTGCCAAGCAGGAGTTGGAAAACAACTGGCGTGGCAAGAATGTTGAGCTAAAGATAGACAAGGCTCTGAATCTTGGCGAGGGCTATAACCTCTATGCCCGTCCTGCACAGCAAGGCGACAACATTCAGTATGAAGCAACTATCACCGCCAGCAATCCTATCGGTTTGCTCTATGGTGCCTACGAGCTGATTCGTCTTCAGAACACCGATGCCTACAATACAGGTAGCGGCAATCAACAGAACTTCAGTAAAGCTATAGATGAAACCGAGAAGCCACAAGTGGGCCTCCGCATCCTCAACCATTGGGATAATCTCGATGGCAGCATCGAACGCGGCTATGCCGGCAAGAGCATCTTCAAATGGGAAGAAATCAAGCTCGGAAAGAAAGGCAAGGGCGGCAGCATCAGCAAGAGCCTGCACGACCGCCTCATCACCTATGCCCGTGCCAACGCATCGCTCGGCATCAACGGAAGCGTACTGAACAATGTAAATGCATCGCCAAAAATGATGACGGCTGAATATATTAATAAGGTGAAGGTCATCGCCAACATCCTGCGCCCTTACGGCATCCGAGTCTATCTCAGCATCAATTTCGCTTCTCCTATGGCATTGGGCTATACCAAGACCGCAGACCCATTGGATAAGAAGGTGCAGCAATGGTGGCAGAAGAAAGCAAAGGAGATTTATGCTGCCATTCCAGACTTTGGCGGATTCCTGGTAAAAGCTAATTCTGAAGGACAACCTGGTCCTGGCGATTACCACCGCACTCATGCCGAGGGAGCCAACATGCTTGCCGATGCCGTGAAGCCATACGGTGGCATTATCATGTGGCGCAGCTTCGTATATGGCGCCAACCACAAGGGCGAAGACCGAGTGAAACAAGCTGTCAGCGAATTCAAAGGGATGGATGGAAAGTTCCGTGACAATGTAATCCTCCAGTCAAAGAATGGTCCGCTCGACTTCCAGCCTCGTGAACCATACGCTCCTATCTTCGACAACATCAAGAAAACTCCTCAGATAGCAGAACTGCAGATTACACAGGAATATCTGGGACAGAGCAAGCACCTCACCTATCTTGCACCGATGTGGAAGGAATTCTTTGATTTTGTCAATCCAGACAAACTGGTTGGAATCTCAGGTGTAGCCAATATCGGTGATGATGCCAACTGGTGCGGTCATCCTTTCTCACAGGCAAACTGGTATGCCTTCGGTCGCCTGGCCTGGAATCCTTCGCTCAGCGCAGAAGAGATTGCTCACGAATGGCTCGTACAGACCTACGAAAACCAGGACGAGAAGTTCACCAAACCTGTAGAGATGATGATGATGACCTCACGTGAGGCTTGCGTCAACTATATGATGCCATTGGGCTTACACCATATCTTCAAGTTCGACCACCATTATGGTCCGGAGCCGGATGGTTTCATCGCCAGCTATCCGTTGGAGTGGTGCCCTGTATATTATCATAAGGCAGATGCCAAGGGTATCGGATTCGACCGTTCATCCAAGGGAACAGATGCCGTAGGTCAGTATCCGGAGCCATATCGCAGTCTGTATGACAACATTGAGACTTGCCCAGAAGAATATCTCCTATGGTTCCATCATGTAGCTTGGGATTACAAGATGAAATCAGGCAGCACCCTCTGGCAGGAACTCTGCATGAAGTACAACATGGGAGTAGCGATGGTAGAAGTTTACCGCGACTACTGGCACACTTCTGCCAAGCAGTATATGAAGGGTCATGAGCAGGAATGGCAGCATACCGATTCGCTTCTCAACGTGCAGCTTGAGAATGCGAAGGAATGGCGCGAGACCTGCCTAAAATATTTCCAGACCTTCTCGAAGATGGATATCCAATAAAAGCGGAAACAGGAAATATCATCAGCAAAAACAAAAAACTATCAAAATAAAAAAGGTGTATCCCGCTTGCCCGATGTATGGGGCAAGAAGGATACACCTTATTATATTATGGATTAGGATAATTAGGTTGGAACGCCTTGAATATAAAGACTTATCCATACCGTTATCTCAAATGTGGTGCAACTTCACCATTAGGTAAAAGAATTCCTGCCCTAATTAAAAAGGCGCGTGCTGCTTCTTTACTGGCAGTAGAAGCCTTTCTTGCTGCCTCTAATCTTTCTTGTCTTTTGCTATCAAATAAATCCATATTGTACCTCCTTATTTTAATAATTCAACTTTCGTGCTGCACAGATTATGCTAGCGAGCACAATGTAAGCTTGCTGGACTTTCGTAAGTTTGCCCACAAGCAGCCCGTACTTGAACCACAATCGAAAGTTCAGACGATAATCTTCAGAAACAGACAGAATCAAATCTTTAACTTGGTTCGTACTTGGTTCTAACTTGGTTCTAACTTGGTTCGTATTTAATCCCAGTTGCATCCCCCAGGAAGCTTCTTCGGATCGGTTATAGAGGTTTAGAGAATCTGATACCATAGTTTTTCTCTACATCTTTCAGGTCTCTTCCACTTTGTACACAATTGCGTATCTCTTTCTTAATCTTAACCAGTTTCAGAAAGAAGTTTTCATTTTTCTTTTTGTCCATTTCCTACCTTTTTATATTTATACTATGGATTAGGATAATCCTGATTGATTCCTCTAGGAAGAAAATAACCCTTGATGCAATTTGGATTGCAGACACATATCTGAATATGATTCTTTTCTCTGAATCCTGCATTAGGATATAATTCCTGTCCTTCCCAAAATACTCCTTTGACAGAATCGTAAGGATGGGCATTAGCCTTTTTGTTGTATGTTAATGCTGTTTGAACAACAGCACAATCCAATTTTCTAATCAGTAAATCTGTAGATTTACCGATAGATGTATTTTGGGGTAATTCTAATCCTGACTCTTTATAAAGTTCAACCATAGACTCATACGCATCTTTTAATTCCTGAAGATAAGAACTGTCCGTAAGGTCAAAACAATAACCTAAGTCTATTATTGCTCCAACAACAGCCGGTTCTTTTACTTGCGAATTTCTCCTTTTTGCTAAATCTTTAGCCCATAGCCAAGCTCTTTCTTCGTTATTCTCCCAAAAGTAAATACCATTACCTAACCAGTCATAGTCATTAGTGCTGGAAAGAAGATCGGTCTTTCCAGCAACTACGGCATCGACAACAGACTTGTCGCAACCATGAAATCCAATTACCAGGTTGGAGCGCCTTGAATACAAAGACTTGTCCATTGTTTTATCTCAAATGTGGTGCAACTTCTCCGTTTGGCAACAAGATTCCTGCCTCAATGAGAAATTTTCTTGCTGCTTCTTTACTGGCAGTAGAAGCCTTTCTTACAGCCTCTAATCTTTCTTGTCTTTTGCTATCAAATAAATCCATATTCTACCTCCTTGTTTTAATGATTCAACTTTCGTGCTACAAAGATACGCTTTTCTTCTGAAAGATGCAAGTTTTTTGGGGAAAATATTTGAGGGTGAGGGAGATAAAAAGAAAAAGGTGTATCTCGCTTGCCCGATATATGGGGCAAGAAGGATACACCTTTTATATTATAGTCTTTTAGTATCAGGCGAGATGACACCATTCTTCAGATACTCAACCCAATCTTCCAATGGTGATTTAGCCACCTTGTTGAATTCGCGCGGCTGGTAGGCACACCTTTTTAGTATAATAAATCTAAAAAATTTTTGGTTAGAACTCTACTTTCGCATATCTTTGCACTTAAAAAAAGTGGCACATGTGCCACTTTTTTTAAGTAGAGGCATCTATTCGAGCTGTATAGTTGTACGACAACAAGGTATTCCCACCAGGCTCGACAGTGGTGCTGACTGCAGTCTGTAGACCTGCTGATTAGGCTCAGCAGAGCTGCCTAGCCTAGTGGCAACAATAGAGAAGTTACTTTCTAGCACCCAGAATGATACTTTCTCCAACCCGAGAAGAGTGCAGCGATAGGGGTGTAGTGGCAGTATGTTGCAACAGTATGTAGCGGCAGAGAATTTTGCCAAATACTCTTCACTCTTCACCTTTCCCTCGCAAACCCCGATAAACAGGGCGTTTGGCGAGGTGAAGAGTTCCCGCAACTCTTCACCACTCTTCACCTCTCTTCACCCATAAGGGAATATCTTAAAATAATTATAGCATGAAGAATTCTACAAAAAACGGATCATCTGAGATGATGATCGAAAGTGGTTCAGACTTCTCTCTGGTATATAGACAATGGTTCGGTCATCAATTATGACCAGCTCTATGCACAAGTTATGTATGAGCTTTGCCATCAGCAGACCCCTTATTGGTTCACCAATGACGAGGTGGCTCGCATCCAGGAGAGGTAGTTTCTGAGATTTGGGTGAAGAGTGGTGAAGAGTGAAGAGTATTTCATGACTCCATTGTTTATTCAGATCTCGGAATCAGAAATCCCAGGGAGATGGTCTTGTGCTCTTATCTCTTATGGCAGGTTTTACTGTGCTACATGGACAGCCAACTGGCAGATATGGAGACAGTTGGCTGTTCTAGGTAAGACAGTGAACTGTTCTAGTTCCGCCAGTTAACTGTTCTACGTAAACAGTTAACGAGCCAGAGTCGGCATCTTATCATGGGTTCAGCTGACTCCCACCCATAAGCTTTTTATCGCACGTGAGTACACGCTGGATGGGGCTCTCGGGGTAAGGCACTAACCTTCTGACTCCACAACCTCTTGGTTTACTGTTTTGGGGAGATACGTTTACCATTCGGACTTCGACTTGTCGTTCGCTTCGCTTGGCGGTAAATACCTGCGGTTGGATTTGAACCAACTAGGTCAGTATCATGCCCGACACACAAGAAAAAGGTGTATCCTCGCTTGCCCGATGTATGGGGCAAGAAGGATACACCTTATTATATTATAGTTCTTTTATTTCCTTTTCTGTCAAACCGGTAATTAAAGCTATCTGCTCTATGCTCAATCCATTAGCCAGCATTTTGCGGGCGATATTATTTTTCTCTTCGGCACGACCTTCAGCTCGACCTTCAACTTTGCCTTCAGCACGACCTTCAGCACGACCTTCAGCTCTGCCTTCTTCCATACCTTCCAATCTTGCATTTCCCAAAACATCATTTTGAATCATGATGGCATTGATGTGCTCATCGTATGCATAACGTTCTGCATCCGACATGGAATAGTATTTCAGTTTCTCACGAGCTTCCTGCAGACCTGGTGCCTGGGTGTCTGGCGAGATGACTCCATTTTTCAGGTATTCAACCCATTCTTCCAATGGTGATTTAGCCACCTTGTTGAATTCGTTTACACGAACCAGAATATAGGTTGGGAAAATCTCTGAAGGCGATTTCCTTACTATCGTATCTTTCTCCTTGGTGCTGATAACAAGATGGTCTTGGGTATGCAAGCCCACGAAGTTATTTTGTCCCACATAAATATAGTCAGATCCCTTGCCCAGATCAAAGTACAGAATGCTGATTGAATATACCTTCTTCACCTCTTTGTAGGTATTTCCCAGATTGATATGCTCTGTAATAGCTTTGGCTACTCCATAGAGCACACGCTCCAGATAATACAGTTCACTTGTGTTCTGTATCTCGACGATAATGATTTCTCCCTTGCTGTTTTTCGCCTTGATATCAACCCTGTTGAACTTATCATTAGCCTGCTGCTGATTACCTTCACTTTCCAGAATATCAACAATCTTAATAGGTTCATTCAGAAACACAGTCAGGAAGCCCTCAAGCACCCCAAAGTTCGCCTTCTGGCGAAGCAAGCGCTTGATGGCCCAGTCAAATCTTATGTATCTATCTCTTAGTTCTGTCATATTCTACCTCCTTATTTTAATAATTCAACTTTCGTGCTGCAAAGATTATGCAAACATATCCTCACTTGCCCGATGTGTTGGCCAAGAAGAATACACCATTTTATATTATGGATTAGGATAATCCTGATTGATACCTCTAGGAAGAAAATAGCCCTTGATGCAATTTGGATTGCAGACACAAATCTGAATATGATTCTTTTCTCTGAATCCTGCATTAGGATATAGTTCCTGTCCTTCCCAAAATACACCTTTTACAGAATCGTAAGAATGGGTATTGGCCTTTTTATTCAACTCAAATCCAATCACAAGATTAGATCGCCTAGAATAAAGAGATTCATCCATATTATCTTAGATGTGAAGCCCAGTTTCCATTTTTATCCAAAATGCCTGCATCTATAAGAAATTTCAAAGATGCCTCTTTACTAGCTGTTGCAGCCTTTCCTGCTGCCTCTAATCTTTCTTGTCTTTTGCTATCAAATAAATCCATATTCTACCTCCTTATTTTAATAATTCAACTTTCGTGCTGCAAAGATTACGCAAACGAGCGCAATGTAAGCTTGCTTACAGATTGCCGAATGCAACTTTGCTGCTGCAAAGATACGCTTTTCTTTTGAAAGAAGCAAGGATTTATTGGAAAATGTTTGAGGGTGAGGGAGATAAAAAGAAAAAGATGTATCCCGCTTGCCCGGTGTATGGGACAAGAAGGATACACCTTTTATATTATAGTCTTTTAATTTCCTGCTCTGTCAAACCGGTAATTAAAGCTATCTGATCTATGCTCAATCCGTTAGCCAGCATTTTGCGGGCAATGTTATTTTTCTCTTCAGTTCTGCCTTCTTCCATACCTTCCAATCTTGCATTTCCCAGAACGTCATTTTGAATCATGATGGCATTGATGTGCTCATCGTATGCATAACGTTCTGCATCCGACATGGAATAGTATTTCAGCTTCTCACGAGCTTCCTGCAGACCTGGCGATTGGGTATCAGGTGAGATGACGCCATTCTTCAGATACTCAACCCATTCTTCCAATGGTGATTTAGCCACCTTGTTGAATTCGTTTACACGAACCAGAATATAAGTTGGGAAAATCTCAGAAGGCGATTTTCTTACTATCGTATCTTTCTCCTTGGTACTGATGATCAGGTGGTCTTGGGTATGCAAGCCCACGAAATTGTTCTGTCACACATAGATGTAGTCTGATCCCTTGCCCAGATCAAAGTACAGAATGCTGATGGAATATACCTTCTTCACCTCTTTGTAGGTATTTCCCAGATTGATATGTTCTGTTATGGCTTTGGCTACTCCATAGAGCACACGCTCCAAGTAATATAGCTCACTTGTGTTCTGTATCTCGACGATAATGATTTCTCCCTTGCTGTTTTTCGCCTTGATATCAACCCTGTTGAACTTATCATTAGCCTGCTGCTGATTACCTTCACTTTCCAGAATATCAACAATCTTAATAGGTTCATTCAGAAACACAGTCAGGAAGCCCTCAAGCACCCCAAAGTTCGCCTTCTGGCGAAGCAAGCGCTTGATGGCCCAGTCAAATCTTATGTATCTATCTCTTAGTTCTGTCATATTCTACCTCCTTATTTTAATAATTCAACTTTCGTGCTGCAAAGATTATGCAAACATATCCTCACTTGCCCGATGTGTTGGCCAAGAAGAATACACCATTTTATATTATGGATTAGGATAATCCTGATTGATACCTCTAGGAAGAAAATAGCCCTTGATGCAATTTGGATTGCAGACACAAATCTGAATATGATTCTTTTCTCTGAATCCTGCATTAGGATATAGTTCCTGTCCTTCCCAAAATACACCTTTTACAGAATCGTAAGAATGGGTATTGGCCTTTTTATTCAACTCCAATGCCGTTTGTACAACAGAACAATCTAACCTTCTGAGAAGTAGATCATCCGAGTTGCCAATTGGCTTGTTCTTTGGTAATTCCTTATCAAGATTATGACATGTTTCTTTTAACACATCATAGGCATTCTTCAACTCCTGTAAATAAGAGCTATCTGTCAAATCGAAACAATAACCTAAATCTATTACGGCACCTATAACTGCAGGAGTTTTTATAGAAGAGTTGGACCTTTTTGACAATTCTGTCGCCCATTGCCAAGCTCTTTCTTCATTATTTTCCCAAAAATAGATACCACTTCCTAACCAATCATAATCATTAGTACTAGCTAAGAGTTCTGTTTTACCAGCAATAACCTTTTCTACCACAGACTGGTCACAACCATGAAATCCAATCACAAGATTAGATCGCCTAGAATAAAGAGATTCATCCATATTATCTTAGATGTGAAGCCCAGTTTCCATTTTTATCCAAAATGCCTGCATCTATAAGAAATTTCAAAGATGCCTCTTTACTAGCTGTTGCAGCCTTTCCTGCTGCCTCTAATCTTTCTTGTCTTTTGCTATCAAATAAATCCATATTGTACCTCCTTGTTTTAATGATTCAACTTTCGTGCTGCAAAGATTATGCAAACGAGCGCAATGTAAGCTTGCTTACAGATTGCCGAGTGCAGCTTTTCTGATGCAAAGATACGTTTTTCTTCTGAAAGATGCAAGGAATTATTGGAAAATGTTTGAGGGTGAAGGAGATAAAAATAAAAAAGGTGTATCCTCACTTGCCCAATGTATGGGGCAAGAAGGATACGCCTTTCTTTAATTATTCTCCACGATAAAATCCATTACTGCTCATTTCCGACCATTTTAAGAACATTTCCTGATAGTTGTCTTTTATGAATTCACGAATGATTCTCAATTCTTTATTGGTCAGAACACCCTGCTCTTTTACGATGGTATCACCATTTCCCATTACAAAAAGCTTGGCAGAGCCAGATTCTGTTAAACGTTTGTCACTAGCATGTACATGCATAGCTTCTACGATACAATGGGAAGTAAAATAGAGGTAATACCCACATATCATAAAGTCGTAATATTTAGGCATAAGCTTGCTCCATTAATTTTTTGTTTCGTATCCAATACTTTTGAACGATGCTGATTTCTATATCATTCATATTGGTTTCTGTTATTTCACCCTCGCTAGTCATAACAAGAGCATGATATGGCGGGTGTAGATACACAACACGTATAAAGCCTTCTTCGGTTTTCGAAAATGCATATCCGCAAACAATCATCATAGCATTTTCTGCCACTGTTTTAATCTCTTCTTCCTTCATGATAATCTATTTTTACTGACTTGATTGGTTTGAGAAAAGTCTCAGGATTGATATACAGATTCTTCAATATGGGCAAAAGGTCAATATACTCTTCCGTTTCGCCCAAACCTTCATAATCTGCCATAACAACAATATATCCATTATCCCATTCCTTAACATCCACATATCGCTTGAGGCGCTTGGGAGTACGAAATCGGATATTACTATTGCCATATCGAAAAGAAGTCATATCTCCTTGATTGGAGAGTAACGCTTCTGATGAAAGATTCTTATTGTCCATATTTGCCTCCTTTTTTTAATGATTCAACTTTCTTGCTGCACGGATTATGCCAGTGAGTGCAATGTAAGCTTGCTTTCAAATTGCCGAGTGCAGCTTTGCTTCTGCAAAGATACGCTTTTCTTCTGAAAGATGCAAGGAATTATTGGAAAATGTTTGAGGGTGAGGGAGATAAAACAAAAAAGGTGTATCCTCGCTTGCCCGATGTATTAGGCAAGAAGGATACACCTAATTATATCTACATACATGATATCTACGATTGCTTATTTCACAACCTTTCTTGTCGTGTTGCCTTGCTTCACGATCAATACGCCGTGGGCAGGAACATCAGAGAGACTGAAGTCCTGCGTCTTCGACTTATATACCTCCTGACCTTGCATATTATATATATAGGTGTAAGGAGCAGAGATGTTCTGCTTAACAGAAACGGCAGAGATAGCAGAAGTGCTATTCTGTGATAATGTCATCGTGCCATCGGAAGCAACGGTAAGTGTATACATGATGGTGCCACCTACGCCACGCAAGCATTGATAGGCATTTTCTTTGGTCGACTTTGAGCCAATAAACAGCTTGTAGGTGCCTACAGAAATATCCTTTAACGCAGAATCTTGACTCAAATCGAGATCAACTTCAGGATTATCGCTGTCACTGAATTGGAAACCGTCGAACATATCAACATAAGGTGTTTCTGCATCAGTCTCGAAAATAAAATCAGTATAGAGCTTGCTACTGTTGTCACCCGTACCTTGCAACACGAAGTCTAATCTGCCCTCGAATACACGATGGCTGTAATTAACGAGGTTCGTCAATTTGGCGTGCAGTTCGTTGTCGCTGATATAAAAACTATATCCATCTGTTACCCATTGCGAAATGTTTTCCTCGTCAGCACTCGGAGTCTCTTGTGTCTTGAAGCCGCAAAGCATACTTTGGCCAATATTGAAACCCTCTCCAGTAAACCCAGCGATATTAGGTTTCAGAACATCAATATCAAACCATCCGTCTCCTGACTTTCCCCATCCCCAGTTGACATGTACTTTTCCATCGCTCTGTATGCCATCTAATAAGAAAGCATGACCACCTTCATTTGTATCACTACCGCAATAGAGAACAGGCTGTTTAGCTTCCATTTCTTTACGCACTATTTCCATCCATTCTGCATCGGTATAGAAGTCACGCTGCAGACAGTTGATAGCCAAAGAGTCATATCTGAAATTTTCCGCAAATCCCTTGGCAGCATACCATTCGATAGTACCACTGGCAGCAGCACTATAATTCATTCGACTGGCAGCACCAGCATCAGCCATCAAGGTGGCAACAGCATCATTCTCGTCTTCGGACACTATTCCATAGCTCGACTGCATAGCTGTCCATTGATAAGTATGTCCCAGTTCTCGCTTATACCACTTTGTGGTGCCCTCTTTGTCATTTTTATCTTTATACGTAGTTACGGAATATATGCCTGTACCCTTACTTGTAGCAGGATATTGATAGTACTTCATAATCTGCGCCATGGCTGTTGCAATACAACCTGTAGGGGCGGCACTACCATTAATCTGAGGACAAATATTGTTGAAGGGTGTCCCCTGATTCCAGTAGGTCTTGATGAAATAGGTGGGACGTCCACTTGCTGCCATTGTGTTGGCACGATAAGTAATACCTTTAGCTTTCATCCTTTCAAGTGATTTGTTGGCAGTATTCAGCCACCACTTCATGCCACAAGGCATATTATCTACATCAAAGTCTTCATCAGAAATTCCAAGCACAGGCTCCATGTCGTCATCTTTGCTGATGAACACCACACCTTTGCCCTTGATTCCATAGACATTGACCATATCTAATGACTGATATTTCTCCACAGAAAGTTTGGCTACTGCCTTCTTTGATCCACTATCCTGAATATTTGAGGAGCAGAGTGCTTGCAGTGCTATTGTCTGCATTTCCTGTTCGCTTCGGTCTTCAGCAAAACTTGATAGAGCGAGCAGAGAAGCAATAAAAAGTGTAAGAGTCTTTCTCATATTTTCAAATATTATTTTGGGGTAAAACTGATTATAAACAAGAATGGCGAAGCACTTGTGGCTTCGCCATTCTCTATAGAATATAATAAACTTTTTGTTTACTCGTTGGGTACGAATGTATCGTAGCCCGTAATCTGAGTCAAGTTACCAGCACTTACATACCACTGCATTAAAATCATGCAGTAATAATCATCGTACATGAAACTAGGTGAGTTTACCGACTGGCGAGTAAGACCATCTGCATAAGAGATTAATCCGTAGTTACCATAGGTATATGGAGTAGCCTGCTCAGGAACTACAAGCTGGGTGTTGGCAAGTCCATTGTCGTCTGTTCCCTTATTGTCTGTAAGATTAAAGGTCATGTGCTTACCAGTTCCCCAGAAGTTCTTGAAACGGAATGACTTAGGGTTGGCGTCATTTACCTGCAAGGTGGCTGGTTTGGAAGCGCCAAACAACTGAGCACCTGCACCATCGAAGTTGTAAGTACCTTCGGCAACTGTAGTCCAGCTGTTGGCAGTAAACTGTACTTTTGCTAATGACATGCCACCACCTACAGCAACCACGGCTATAGTGTTGTCACCACTAAGATTCTTGATGGTCTTGTCTATATTGGCAGCACCTTCTGCACCTTCAATCTTCTCACCATTCTCAACAACATAGTCCTTATAGCCTTCTTCGCCCAGTTGAGTAAGGCGGCTTTCGTAATCAGCAGTTTTCTCTACAAGCAGATAAGCACTCTGTGTAGCACTGTTGGTAGCGATACGAATCTGCGTATCAATATCAGCATCATTAGGCTCTGTGGCTGTGTACTGATAAAGAGTTGCTTTAGCTTGGCTGTCAGAACCGATGTCGGAACCTTCATCCTCAGAACAGGCGGTAAACATCGCTACCGAAACGAGGGCTAAGAACAGTCCATAAATATATTTTTTCATATTCTTTTCTTTTATCTGTTAAACTAAAGTTTTACCATACATACTCTGGTGAGTCGCTTGTAGGAGTTGTTACCGGCGGGTTCTGAGTACAATCGGCATTGTATGCACCCTCACTCTCTACAATCATCAAGGTCATCCACTGTGGCACACCAGGTGTGTTCCAACGGGATTCTTCGCAGTGGTTAGTACCTGCATAGCTGCGAATCACACTCTTGCCAAAGCGCTTGATGTCGAGAGTAGCAAAGCCCTCGCCCCAAAGTTCTACACGACGCTGCCACCATACCTCGTTCTGGAAGCCAGAGTTGCTGTTGTTGCCATACTTGTCATTGACGTGCTTGCCATATTCGAATTGTGGGTCACGGGTCTTGGCAAAAGCCTCAAGCAACTGCTTGCCACGAGCCTCGTCCTGCATACCAGCAGCCTCTGCCTCGATAAGCTTCATTTCCTCAACACGCATCAATGGTACTGACTGGAGGAAGCCCTTAAACTGATTGTTGTGTCCTTCCACGCCATTGGCAGTACGGAACTTCAAGCTCAGGCCACCTGTTCCTGGCCACTTGGCTATTTTGGCAGAATACTCGAGCCATGTAGGATAGTCAGAATATTCCTTCAACTTATTCTCGAGTTCTGTGCCTTCCATGTCGTTGGTAGAGAAATCTACAAAGCACTTCTTGCGACAGTCGGTAGCAGGGATGGTCTCATAGAGGTGACGGTCTATCAACTTGGCATCACCATAGTTGGCAGCATAGCCACAGGCTGAGACATCCTTGTCAGGGTTGATCTCAAGCGACATCTGAGATCCCCAAGAAGTATCAGCATCATTGAGTTTGATACATGGGTCAGTGTCCTTGTAGGTTACACAGAACATCCATGCCTCGTTAGGCGTATTGAAACCAGTCTCACGGTCGGTATATTCTGCTGAAGACATCACAGAATATCCTGCTTGTGCCTTCTTGGCATATTCTTCTGCCTTGTCCCATTTGCCCATTATGAGGTAGGCACGTGCTTTCAGACCATAAACGACAGAAACATCAGGAGTAGTCTTGTCCGGACGCTCGTAACCAGCAAGATATTCCTCTGCTTTATCGAGGTCGGAGATGATGAAATTCCACATCTTCTCATTGGTAGCACGAGGGTTGTGGTTCATGTCGATGCTCTCGTCATCAGAAACGATAGGCACGGTCTCAGCCTGTGGATTCTTGGTGTAAGTCTCGTTGGCATACATCTGTGCCATATCCTCATAGAAGAAGGCGCGCATGGCGTATGCGATACCCACGCCACTCTTCTGCTCTTCTGTAGGATTGCCTGCACCCATCTTGATGACAGTATTACAGTTTTTGATCCACGTATAATATACAGTCCATGGAATTTGACACATCAAATATTGTGGTGTCAACACATCGAAATAATTGTACCAGACTGAGAAGAATCCTGCTCCAACAGTGGCAGGATAAGCGATATCCTGACCCATAAGGTCACGCTGAATCATCTGTGAAGGATAGCCAAAATCGTAGTTATTTTCCCCCAATTTGGAACTACTGTTCATCATTGGGCGACCATTCATATCGGCTGTGATAGCCGATACGAACTTGTTGAACGAGTTGGGAGCCGAAGCAGCCTGGTCTATGGTTACGGTGCTGCTCTGTGGGTCAACTTCTTCGATACAACTGGTGAACGAAGTTGCTGCCAAAGCAAGAGCAACAAATGTTGTTTTATTTATTTTCATCATTGTTTCGTCTTTTAATGTTTTTAGAACGTCAATTGAATACCACCAGAAATATTACGTGTAGGTGAGTAACTTGTGCCAGTCACGCCGTCATAAGAGTAGCGTGGATCCAAGCCCTTGCGAGCCGAAATGAAACCAAGGTTCTCGCCAGAGCAGTAAATGCGAATCTTAGAGAAGTATGGTATCAAGTTCTTTGGGAAGGTGTAACCTACTGTGAATGACTGGAAGTTGAAGTAACTTGCGTTGGTCAAGAATCGGTCAGATGCCTGACTGTTATCGTCACTATACTGCCAGCGAGGAATGTTGCTGCTGGTATTGTTAGGACTCCATGACTTGATATAGTCTTTATGGATAGCCAAACCACCTGTAGAGTTGGCTGTCAGAGGATTCATCAAACCAGCATACTTCATATCGTACACCTTGCCTCCAATCTGGTAGTCGAAACTGAATGTAGCATCAAATCCCTTATAAGAAACAGTGGTGCTAAGACCGCCAGAAACCTTTGGCAACAAAGAGCCTGTCTCATAGTTGCTGGCCTTGCTGGCGTCAGTTGTAGTGTAAGACAACTTCTGACCAGGACGACCTGTTCTTTCACTGTCTGAGATATCCTCATCTACCCAATAGAGCGCCTCACCCTTCTCGTTGACACCTGCATACTTAGGCAGGAAGCCATTGTAGAGAGGACCACCCTCCTTGTACCAATACGCGGTATAGCTCATATCACTGGTCTGTGAGAAGCCGCCATATTGGTTCTTTGAAGTAGAGTCAAGTTTTAATATCTTGGTCTTGTTGTGTGCCAAGTTTGCTGTAACTGACCAGTCGAAATCCTTAGTGCGGAAAATGTGACCTGTCAAGGTCAGCTCAACACCCGTGTTGCGAAGATCACCCACATTGCTGTAGTAGCCACGAGTACCCTGTGACTCTGGTACACGCAGCCAGAAGAGCAAGTCGGTAGTCTTCTTGGTATAGAAGTCAAAGCTACCACTCAGTCGACCCTTGAAGAAACTGAACTCAGTACCAATGTTGAAGTTGGTGGTAGTTTCCCAAGTGATATTCTTGTTACCCAAGCGAGCGAAAGATGCAGACATCTCTGTATCTGAAACCTGAGACAAGGTATAGAGGTCGGTGTAAGCCCAGTTGCCGATGTTATCGTTACCCTGCTGACCGATAGAAGCCTTCAACTTCAACTCGTCTACCCAAGGAGCCTTGAACCAAGCTTCCTTGTTGATAAGCCAAGCGGCACCTACTGACCAGAAATTACCCCAACGGTTCTCCTTGGCAAAGCGTGAAGAAGCATCACGACGATAAGAGAAAGAGCCGAAATACTTGTTGTCGTAGTTGTACTGAGCGTTACCGAAGAATCCTTCTACGTTGTAAGCAGACTCATAGCCACTTGCATCCTTCTTCTTAGCAAAAGCACTAATCTGCAAGATATTTGGCGAGAAGCCGCCCTCAGCCAATGCAGAAAGATAAGTGCTGTTAATCTTGTAGTATTCATGACCAAGCATCACGGTAACACCATGCTTGCCAAAGTTGTCGAAATAGGTAAGAGTCTGTACGTGGTTCTGACGCCAACTTTCTGTAGAAGACTTAGAAAGCGAACCGTTCACACCCGCCTTAGAACCGAAGAATGGGTTGGCATAGCCTGTCGCATTGGTCTGTCCCCAGATAATGGTGCTGGTCAAGTTGGCCTTCAAGAAGTCTGTAATCTGGATGTCTGCAGTAAATGTACCATTCAACTGATGACCCTTGCTCTCACTCTTGTCATAGTTGTTGGAAGCAATAGGGTTGTAGTTGTTGTTGAATGGACGGTTGATACCCAGTGTTGAAGAACCCAAGTCGTACAAAGGCAAGCCTCTCTCATCGGTTGGGATATATACGTTGCCATTTTCGTCAATCTGACGGAGATACAATGGGTAAATAGGAGCCATGCTGGATGTGAAGCTCAAACTAGTACTTAAGTTGGCATCGGCAGTCTGTGTAGAGTTTACAAAGCCAATATTGGCACCCAACTTCAACCACTTCTTAATCTGATAGTCGGCCTTCAATCGAGCAGTGATACGCTCGAAACTTGAGTTCTTGATGATACCCTCATCATTCAAGTAACCTAAGCTGGCATAATAAGAAGAACGGTCAGAACCGCCACTTGCGTTTACGTTATATTCCTGACGCAAAGAGTTCTGGAACACAGCATCAGTCCAGTCGTCAGGTGTTACATAGTATGACTTACCGCCAGCACCAGTGATAGTGCGGCCTAAAGTTGCATTAGGATTCAACTTGCCGTCCAAACCAATGAGCTGCTCTGAGTCAGGATAGCTATACACATTGTAAGCCAACTTGTTCAACATAGCAGTGTTTGCCTTTACATTGGCAGCACTGGCACTCAAGCCATCAGCATAGTAATATTTGTTGTAATATTCTGAGTACACAGCCTCGTAATACTGACCTGGGTCTGTGATAACATCATACTCAGGAACGGCACGAGAGTTGGAACCCCACTTCATGTCGACATTAATCTTTCCTTCAGAATTGTTGGCACCCTTCTTGGTTGTTACAATGATAACACCGGCTGCACCACGAGCACCATAAAGAGCAGCAGAAGCAGCATCCTTCAATACTGTAACCGACTCTATATCGTCGGTAGGAATATTAGAAAGACTTGCTGAATAAGGAGCACCATCGACAATGACCAATGGGTCTGTGGCTGCATACATAGAAGCAATACCACGAATGTTAATGCTACCCTGGCTTGCACCTGGCTGGCCAGAACTACCACGCATCTGCAAACCAGATACAGAACCAACCAAAGCATCAGCTACGTTAGTGGTAACTTTCTTGGAAAGTTCCTCAGAACCTACTACAGCAGCAGAACCTGTGAAGGCACTCTTCTTCTGAGTACCATAAGCAACAACCATCACCTCATCCAAAGCGTGATCATCTGCATCCAGAACTATCTTCATGTTCCTGCCAGCCTTTACAGACTTGCTCTGCATACCGATATAAGTAATCTCCAACTTGGCACCAGCAGGAGCGTTCAATGCGAAGTTACCGTCGATGTCGGTAACTGTACCAGTGTTTGTACCTGCCACCTTGATGGAAGCACCGATAACAGGGCTGCCATCCTCAGAAGAGGTAACCTTACCAGAGATTTGACTTTGCGCAAATGCCATGCTCGTACTGAGAGTAAGGCCTGCGACTAATGTCATGAGTCTTTTATCCATATATCTCTCTCGTTTTAAATAAATGAATATATAATTTTATAATTTCTTTCTCTTTATCTCGTTTCGGGCTAAACTTATATGAAAGTGTAACCCGCTTTTCAAAACTTACTTAAATTTTAAAAATATTTTTAATCGGCTGCAAAATTAAGCATTATTTAGCAAACCACCAAACTTTTTTCTAGAAAAATAGCATTTCAGCCGACATTTTATTATAAATATCCTTTTTTTATGCACTTTTTCTATAGAATAGCAAGAAAAAGGCGACAGTTTTTCTAAAAACTGCCGCCTTTCTGTTTTTCTAGCTTTCTGCTTCCAATTCATTACCCAAAGCAAAAAAACACCCAATGTACTTAGTATTTGAGGCATAGATACCAAACCAGCCAACCATGCAGGCAACCTGACGATTATTGTCTGACTATGGCAAGAAATTGCCCTCTACTAGGGCAACTTTCTGCTGCAACCAGGCACAAACCGATTCGTGGCAACATGCGTTTCGGAAGAGCCGCTTACCCTAAAAAAGTGTAGTGTGAAGTACAAAGCCCTATTTATGGCTCTACTCAAAGGTCACGCCAAAGTCGGAATCACCCATCTCTCCATCTGTCATATAAATAGAGAAGCCATTGGCAAAGGTATAGAAAGGGCCCTTATAGGTGGTTCTCTTGCCCATAACCAAATGTACGTCGGTGAAGCAATTCTCCTTCAAAACCTTCCCATTATTGTTCAATGCCTGGGTTTCCAACTTGGCATCGGTTACATCCTCAGCTCCCGGAACAACAAAGAGGTTATACTCCTTTATCTCGAAATTGTATTTGGTAACATCAACAACCCTATTGATTTCGCACGTCTCCGTACAACACCCCTCTGATGGATTGAACTTTGTTCCAACATTACCCGAGATCTTGACGGTAAAAGTCTTCAAGTCGTCTGGTGTCTTATCCGTAGGCAGCAATTTAACGGCTGCTATGGCACGCTTGAGAGCACATTCCACCACCTTGGTATTATCCGTTGAACTGATGGTGATTTCCTTATAACAGTATGCCATATCAGTAACCTTGTCGTTCGGGAATGTTACTTCGGTGGCAGACTTGATATCAATTCGTTTATCACCAATAGGCTTGTCAGTATTAGCTGCAATAATGACAAGATGATAGGTACCATTCGGAATCTGCATCTTTACCTTACCGAAGGTGCTCATAGAGTCATCCTGGCGGGCAACCAGCATCGTCTTTGATTTTCCGTCAGCAGGAATCAAGGCCACTTCAAGCTCCGTGAACAACTTGCATTCCGCCAACGTCTTGTTGCCGGAAGTTTCAGCTCGGGTGTCCAAGCTGGAGATGGATTGCTCGTAGAGACTGAACACTACCTCATGGTTTGTTACTTGTGAGGAACTTGTCATCACATTGTCTGATGTACAGCTAACCAGCAGGCTAGCAACGAAGACCAGCATCAGGCCTATGCATTTAAAATTCTTCATCTTTGACCTAGATTTTTAGGTAAGACGCCGAGAATATCCCGGTATTATCGGCAATGCCAACCGAATGATACAGACGATTGTTTAGGTGCAGTTGCGTTGCTGCGAATTTAGTAAAAAAAGTAACAAGTTGTTAACTATTGCTTAGTTTTTTAAGATTGTTTAAACAAAAAGTGTATCCTCATTGCTCTTCTTCATTGAGACAATAAGGATACACATTATTATATAAGAGGAAAAGATTCTGTCTTATGAACGAATCGAACGAATCTTATATCCGTGAATACTATAATACAAAATGTAGAGGAAGCATGGGAGGCAGAGCCAATATGTAAGGGGGTTGCGCCGAGAACTATCCTTCCATTTTACCAGTTCCTTAATACTTGTTCTTTCCATAATTCTAGCTCCTTTTACACATTTTTCGAAGGAGCTTAAAGAAAATTTCCTTTATAAGGGAAAGTTTTTCGAGAAAACTTTCCCTTATAAAGGAAATATCTTATGGTTTTTCTTCCTTTATAAAGGAAAATGTTGTATCTTTGCACCCAGATTAACATAAA
>ERZ1026858.518-NODE-518-length-20981-cov-18.366004_pt1 | contig 20981 bp, 18 predicted proteins | sample MGYA00380159_ERZ1026858 | MGnify/ENA primary metagenome ERZ1026858 (study PRJEB33269, sample SAMEA4719795) | human gut metagenome | biome: human-associated habitat; feature: organic feature; material: feces | place: Cameroon | collected 2013-10 ...
GAGTTAGTATTGAAGAATCTACATTTGCTTTAGTTACTGTAACTATAAGAGATTTAGATTCTAATGCTTGTTTAGTATTATTTATATATTTAATATTATCTACTCTCTCCAGATATACCTTTTCCGTACTCTCAGGATTCCTTGGAATGTCTAAAACAACTTTATTAGTGTTACCCTTACTGTCTACTCCTATTATAGAATTAAAGCTATTATCAATATATTTATCTTTATCTATAGAAGTTGCATTAGCTGGTACATGAATAATATAAGCTTTCGATTTATCATCTATTTCTATACCATCATCATATCCTGAATAGGATGATGGATCTACAATATCTATAATTACAGTTGTATAATCATCATCTGTTGTTGGAACTGCTTTTCCTGAACAGCTTAAAAGATATGTAATATTAAAGTCTCTAAAGTATCTATATCCACTCTTATAAAAACAGAATTGTTGATTCATATAATTTAGTAAATTAGTGATACTTGCTATTGGTGGAATTATAAATTGATCTATAGATGGATTATCATCAAATGGTTCTATACATAAATTCAAGTGACTTATAAAATTAACCACTACTGATAATAAATCTGTTTTCTTTATAATAGTATTGAATAATCTCTTATTACTATCAATACTCTCTAAGTTTATCAATGCTATATATCCTCTAAAAGTTGCATTATTAATGTATTCCTCGGATGAACTCATATTGATAAGAGACTCATTATAGTTTGGATTATCTGTCATCTTGTATGCGAATCTATCTGAGATATATACAGAATCAGAAGTACTTACTGCGTTTACATCTGATTTATATATTTTAGCACTGACAAATGCTTTATCTGAATTTAATACAAATTTATTATATGTATTGGGCTCTATATTTACACCAACTATAATTATTGGCATTGTATTCTTATCATAATCTGAATCTATAATTATAGAGTTTATATCTGTTTGATCAAGATTAATAATCTCATCCTCTAATAATAAAGATAACTCTACATTGTAATTATATGCATTAAGTATTGCCATAGTAATACCTCCCATAATACAAAAAATAAACCACTAAGAGGGATTACCTCTTAGTGGAATGTTTTGGTTTTATAATACTTCCAAATCCAATGGGATTCCTTTGAAGTACTGTTCATTAATCTTTTTAACCTCTTCCGGAGCGTACAAATTTACTATTGAAGTATAGGTTGTATTTGCTGGGTGTACTTTGAACGCTTCATACATTATAGGAATATCTATAGCTTTATATCTCAACTCTATTTCAAATGGGTCGCTATCCACACCAAGCTGAGTTAATAATGCTTTAATATCCCACACATGCGGATATTGAGTTTGTGCACCTAGTGTTTGATTAGGTTGTGTTAATGGTGCTAACTTTCGTAATGCTGTATCTATTCTTAGCTTAGATGGTATATGTCTAGATGAATTCTTTGTTAATGCCATTAATACAGAACATAATCCTGCAGGTATTGGCATTGTTGGATATCCTTTATTGAATTCTCTAGATACATATTCAAGAATAGCCATTTGTAAACCGCAAAGTATAGATTCATCATCAGAAGCTTTTTTGATAGGTCTCAATACAAAAGTATTAATAATAGAATCTGCAATTTGTAATGCTGATCTATCCTTTGATAATATTACTCTTGGATTGTCGTTCCCCAAAACTTGCTCTTTAGATACAATATCCAATACATTAACTCCGATATCAAATCCATTAGCATTTATCATGGTAATATCTGGTAAATACGGAGTTATTGTATTTAATATCATTGTATTATCAACGATGATATTCGGACATATATCAGTATCATTTAATGGTGTTAACGCATAATCCTTATATACCCTAGCGTGATTAGTTACGAATGATGCATCTATTAACCAAAATCTAGATGCTGTATTATATCTACTTCTGAAGAATTCTCTATAGTGGGCACACAGGTTAATGATGCCACTAGCAATGAAGAATCTATTATTTGGACGTATATGTTTCAGTCGCATGAATAATAATACACGATTATATATATCTCTTACATCCACAAATATATCTATTGTTGTAGCTGTTGATCCGGCAAAGTTAGTATTGATTAACTGTGCTAACCGAGTATACTTAACACAATATCCATATATAACTCCCTGCAATATAGAGTCAGTATCAGCATGATTATATTCAATCATTCCTGCCATATTAAATCACCTCATCTAAATCTGACATATATGATGCTGCGGTACTATCATATTCATCTGCTAACTTTCTGAGTTCAACCTGACCAATATTATTAAAGTGATTAGCCATAGAAAGATATATATCTCTTCTATTCTCAACGATATTGTTTACTATATCATCTGGATGACCATACCCTTCACGAACTAATACATTTGCCAATTCGTGACCAGTCTCTTCAGAAATAAATGTGCAGCCCTTAAGCATTCTTTCTCCATCTTCATTAGAAACATAATTTCTAAGATCAAGTTTATATTCATCACTTGATCCCCATTTGATCTTTCTAAGTGAGATAAATTTGTTTCCTTTTTCATCTATAACGAAGTCGAAGTTTGGATCAACTTCATAACTAAATTCAGTATTTTTACTAAACATGATTAGTCCTCCTTAATAAAAAATAATGAGGATGGGTCGAAACCCATCCTCAAATCCGACAATTAACTTCTCATTCTACCTGCTCTTAGAATGAATCTGTGAGAATACCAAGGTCAGAAACCTTGTTGTAGAATCCCAGCTCATTCATAAGGTCATTAAGATTACTCTTGTCAAGCTTCATGATTGAGTAGATCCACTTAGCTCCAACACCAGTACCAACTGTACCGTATGCATTCGCATATACTGGCTTAACTGGAGTTACCTGGAATTCATAAGAGTTTTCCTTATCACCAAAGATTACTTTCATAACCGCATTGATATCAATGCCCTTGATGATATTGTAAATCACAGGACGACTCATACCATACTGAGATGGTGTTGATGTTTCTACAGCAATGCCGCACTTGCTGAAAGACTCTGATGTTTCCTTAAGTCTGCTCTTAAATCCGTTAAGGATGAGTGGATAAAGCATTGAAACACCATCAGTTGTTACAACCATTGAAGATGTAGTTGTTACTAACTGGTTATGTGACAGACACGCTGCCATAATATTCTGCTTAGCTGCTGGTGTTGAAGATGCCTTTGCATCTGTACCTGCTGCACAGAATGCTGCAACGTTACCCTTTCCATTATCGCTGTTAGGAGCGAAGAAAAGGTCAAGCGCAACCATCTCTCCAGCGAGAGATTCATTAGGCTGAACAGTTCTGATATTACAGCCTACGTAATCCTTGAAAGCTCCCTTAAAGAGCTCGTTAATGTACTTTGAAAGCACTGTTGTTGTTACAATCTTACTTTCATTTGTTCCGTCGAAATCAACGGGTTTTTCGAGCACGATCTTCATGCCCTCTTTCTTGTTCTCTGCCATTTGAGGATCCTCCTTAAATTTAATATGATTATAATCATGTAACTATAGGTTGGCATACCTATAATCTGTTACATTCATCTTTATAATATACTATTCTAATTATTATTAGCTAGTATATTTTTCTGTGTTGATTCTAACTTCAGCATATGCTTTTTCAACACTATCTATATCAAACAAGTTACCTGATGTGGGAACTTGGTACACACCGACATCTGTATATGCTACGATATATACATCTTTATTATTATCAGCGACCAATACATACTTTCTTTCAATCTTAGAAAGATCTATAGACTTATCATATTTAATTACAATACTCTTATCTATATTTCGTCTTGTGATTCCTTTAAGGAAATTAACAATCTCTGCCGGGCACTCATCTTCAACATGTGATGATAAATCATCATTAATTGGAATGATATTGAATGCTCTATAGAAATCATATTCAAAATTATTTATTGTGATCAGATCATTCAAAGTTTTACAGTATCCATCAAGATACTTCTTCTGTATATTCTGATTAATAATATACTTAATATTGCTAGATATGTATTTGCATCTAGCCATAAATAATGTATATAATGTATTATCGAAATCACGATGCTTGAACAGTTTCAATACATCTGCAAGTTTATCTCCAATATAAATAGAAACAACTTCAAATTTCTCAACACCATTACATGCAAGATAATTTGAGTAATCTACATCTGCTGGGCATGTATCTTTACTAACAGAGATTCCAAAATATTGTTTCTGCTCAACTGCTGTAAACAAATCATTTACACTCTGACGGCATACACAATATGGAATTGTATCTCCATTAATTATGTCAGATTGTTTTGTTAAGAATATAATTACATCTCTAATATCAGTACCACCCATTACGGCAATATTGAATGTAATATATCCATCAGGAGTAAGCATAGTGTAGTTATCTTTTATATCAGAATTATCTAACTCTACTAACTCTCCAGCTTTAGGTCCGATAGTATATTTACATCTACACTTATCTTCACCTAATAATTTAATTATTTTAACCTCATTGATTTTTCCATCATCGGTCCAGTTATAATATCTGGTACCTAAAGTGATCTTATTCATCTTGATACCTCCGGTCATTTTATTCGTAAGTTTTCTTAATAATAAATAATTCCGACTAGCCATAACAGCTAGTCGGAAAGCGCAGTAAAGTATATCATGAATATAATATACAATGAAGCTGAGGATTATATGAGGGGGAATCTTGATATAGTCTATTGGGGCACACGTTACCAAGAAAATACCTCAGCCTCACTATTATGTTATCTGACGCATTTATTATAAAATTCGTTAAATGTAAGGCACTGTAATTTTCCAAGATCTACCTGAGACTTGATAAATTTGACAACAGCTTCAAACATTTCTTTCTTAGCAGAAATCTCATCACCATACTGAGTTACATTACCAGTATATATGCAGATAGTTTGACCAGTCTCAATACATTCTTTAATCTTATTAATCATACTTTCAGATGTAGTCTTATTACTAAGAAGATGCATTGGTATTACCATATCTTTATCTGAGAAGAATGAGCAATATGAGTCGGATGCGGCCTTAGCAATATTAAATCCGAGAGACTTAAGTATATTAACTGTGATTGGCCTGAGATTACCATAAGGTGCAGCATATGATGTGATATTGTTGCAGAAGTTTGCTCTTAAATAAGTAAGATTATTCTGTAATCCTAAATATTGAACCCTTCCATTATCATCTCTAGTCATATTTTCCTTATTAGGATTGCAACCGTAATTACCAATCTCCCAACCCTGATCAAATACCAGAGTACAATACTTCTCCATCTCATCTCTAGTCATAGTTCTCTTATCATTAAAGAAAACTGTTGCTGGAATATTGTTAGTGTAAAGTAAAGGATACTGATAATTAAAAGCACCTTCATAAGTATCATCAAATGCAAATAACACCGTAGGGGTCATTCTCTGACCTAATATAATAGAGTTAATCCAGAATGTCTTATATGAAGTGAAATCACTTGTAAACACTGCAAAATTAACCATCGTGATCTTTGTCTTATCAGGATTACCATGTACAGTAAGCTGTGATGTTTTGAATTTGATAGTATTCCAGCCCTGATTAAATTTATTTTTTCCAATATTGATATAGAAATAATTGATGGATGGATTTGATCTTATATCATCACTGCTAAACATGATTTGAATGCCATCAGAATCAGAAAAATATTCATATAGGGTAACGTCAATATATAACTGAATACTGACAGTACCAACATCTTTAATATTTAATAGATCTGATAATGGCATTGTAAATCTTGGCTTATCTGTACTAGAATGCTCCATAAGTTGCACCTTAATACTATCATGACCATTACGTCTCATATTATGATCATCAGTAATAACACAAAGATCATTATCTGCTTCTGTTATCTTATCAGCATATACGTATTTACCATAATCCTCAATAAGACCACACTTGTCTACTGTATCTAATAATGCGCCTTCAAGGCTATTGATCTTTGATCTAATTTCATCACCATCGAAAGATGTATCTAATACAGATACTTTTAATAAACCTGCTGATCTAGAGATAGATTCAATAGCATCAAGATTGCTATAATTTAATTGCTTTACGGTATTTGCTGGAATTGAAATAGTTTCATCTGAGAATTTATGATATTCTGAAGAAGAAACCCGGCTTACCATTATATTTCTCATTACTATTACATCATCATTAGATATATAATCATTATCAATATTTAACTGAAATGCAGTTGCGGACTTAAATATTGTAAATGAAATATGAGAAGCAAATGAAAACGGTACAGATGTTACAGTTCCATCACTAAATATTATAGTAAGAGTAATATCTTTGTTCTTATATGCTTCCGGAATTTCATTCAATGAATACATATGATAAGCACCGGCAGATAACGTAGTTCCAAATGGAATTGTGAATATATATCTTGATTTAGATATATTAAATCTAAGTCCTGTATTATTTTCTACTGAAGATACTTCAGCATATGTTTTTGCCGCACCATATACTGATCCATCATATCTGTTTAATCCTTTAACAGTTACAACAGACTCCTGTTCATGAGCTGGAACTTCAACAGACATAATTCCTCTTTTATAATCTGTGAGACTTATATCAAATCCGGTATGTTCATTAATTGGAAACTGCATAAATTTATTTTCCGCTGATTTATTGTCTCCATCTAATCTATCTCCAAGAGTATCATAGCTACCTCTAGCAGCAATTATCTCTGGATCTTTCGATGAACAACCTGACCAACATCCGCTATTCTTTAACAACTCATCAACCTGTTTTTTAAGAGCATCAAATTCTGATCGAGTTGGTTTATAGTTCATAGATGCAAGTATTGAATTTATAATTTCATGAATATATTCTGATGAATATACCTTATATTGAGAAGGATCAACAGAATCACCAATAAGTGCACGTTTTAATTCTAAAACTGTACTCTTCTTAGTATCATCATTATCCTCAACAATTATAAGGTTGGAATCGTCTATATTAGTCTTTTCAGTTAATTCTTCAATTCTAATTTCAGACATTACTTATTCCTCCTTTTACTTGATTATTGTAATGTTTTGGATATAGCTAAAAAGACAAAAAATAAACAGTGGGGTGGGAGAAACCTCCCACCCTGCTATGTTTATTAACCTGCATATTATACCACCTGTGGCATAATTTTATCGTTGTGTTTGACGAACTGACTGAAGTCCATAGTAAATGGTTTTACCATTTTACTATCTGCTTTTTCAACCGCGTCAGATATACTTGTATCTGACTTGAGTGACTTTTCCAATTCATCCAATAAATTATTATAATTAATAGATTCAAATAACTTCATTGCTGTTACCGTAACAGCAGACGCTGCTTTTATAGCTTCACAATAACATAATATATCTGCTATATTTATAGTAGATATATCTTTATCTGCTATTATAGCAGATGCAATTGTATTGGCAATGATATTTGCGCTCTGGGTATCACACCCATTGCTCATCAATATATCATAGCAATGCTTAAACATTGTAGCTGCAATAACATTATTAGTAGCTGTATCTTTATCTGTAGATTTATCCTTATCAGATATTTCCACCACATTAGAAACTTCAATTGGTCTATATTCGACCACCACATCAGCAAGCTTTGGAGCTCCAAAGCTTGTTCCTGATAAAGTAGGCGCGCCAAAATTCGTATTCTGCTTTATTGGTACAATCTTTTTTTCTGGTTTCTTTTTTGGTGTGGATGATACCATATGATTCGTACCTAACCCAATACCACTACCTGTTGATGTTGGCTCATGTACCACCATATTTGCAGTTAACCATGCATCTTCCATTCTTTCTGATAAGCTTTTGAAAATTCCCATAATTATCTCCTTTCTGCATCTCAGGGATGCACTGCCTATTTTTTGTTATTTGATATCTAGGATATGGGTTTTCCTATATATCACTTTTATAATATATCATTGTATATTGATATTATTACCAAACGTTAGTATCGACTACTTTACTGTAGTTTCCCAATATTAATATTGGTGTACCAAGATCACTATCATCTCTTTTCCAAACACCACTAATATCGAGTATTTTCATTGGCATATTATCTTCCAATCCAAACTGAATTCTCGATATCAAATATGTGCTAGGAATATCTTCCTCAATATCATCAATATCGAATCTTGCCGAGATTAACACACAATGCATTATTTACATTTGGCAATAGTTTATTAAATCTGATAGTGTCATTTACCGGTTCAATATTGATAACTGATTGATCTCTCACTTTCATTATATCAACACCCTGAAATGTCCCCACAAATGAACTTGGTTTAAGGCTACCATTTGCAGAAGAATGTAAAGATGCAACTATTCCATCTAATCCAACTATAAGAGTTAATTCTAGTTTTATACTTTTCATATATATTCCTCCTAATAAAAATATGTAGTGGTATAGGATTAATATCCTATACCACCATAATAATATATCTTTAAAATTCTGGTTGAGTTAATTTCTTTTTATCTTCATCTAATACTTTAGTCATACTATATAATGACTGTATAGCTTCATTAGAAGCTTGCCTAATATTATTACCTGAGAAATCTATATACATAGATTTACTATTCATAAAATTAAATAATTCTTCGTTGGTTTCCTGGATCCATGCCGCTTTAACTGATACAGTATCACCATCATAGTCACCATTGAAACCTTTAAGAAGCAAGTTGCATACATTCAATGTATCAATGAATTTATTTGATGTATTTGTACCTATATCTTCTTCTCTAATTCTAGGATACCATCTATAGAATTCACTATCAACGGCAATAGGTTCGGTCTGTTTAATAGTTGATATTCTTACTTTGTTTGGGCACTGATTATATGCACTATCTATAGGGAATCGTGTAATTAATACAGCTTTATCTTTAGTAGCTTCACAAGCTGCCATATATAATACATCACACCATGTAAGTCGTCTATTAATCAATGATGATTGACCTACAATCTTTCCATCTTTAAAGTCTTTTGGACTTACAGATCTTCCTTTAAATATCATATATCCTTGACGTACTTTTGAATCCTGGCCGACATATTGAACTATAACAGGAGAAAATCTGTTAGAAAAACCGTGAATATATCTAGCCATTTGCTTTTCGATTTCTTCATCTGAGAATAGCATCTGATAATCTTTAACTTGACCATATTCAATTTTTCCATTTGCTGCCATATATGGAATTGATGTGCCGCCACCAAATTCATTATCGAAGAATCTTTTAACTGCAAAGACGATAAATGGTTTAAAGTTAACTAATGCTGATGCCAATGGTAAAGCACAATGAGTTGTATCAACCATCAAGTCATCTAAAGTTTCAACTTTTAATTCTGGTGCTGATATAACCAATCTAGTACCGTAATCGGCGGTCTTAGCTAAAGCAGATCCATTCATAATACCAGTTTTACCAGATAAGCCTTTACCATCATCTGGATTGGTAGATGTACCTGTTACACACTTATAGATATTTAATAGAGTTTCCTGTACCCTACCTTTAGTTGCATCTCCTAATGAGAATCCCATATCTTGAGTTTCTCTTAACGCTCTTACTGATATTAATAGCGAAGCATAATACTTATTAAGCTGACCAACTTCTACTTTACCTTTACCGCTCAATACATCACGATAGAATGGGGGCTGCACAAGCATCTTCTTAATAAACATTCTATCTTTATTTGCCATTAAGAATTTGATATTGTTATCTCGTCTGCTAGAATCTGTTCTTTTAATCTTAATTTTATCTATATTCTTATGTAAGAATTCGATACCAGTTTCACCATTTGGATCTTCTACAATATATCCATCTTTATCTAATGAATATGTTTTAACACCATGAATTATGCAGCTAATATTCTTATCCATTCTATTCCAGATAATATAGCAAAGAGGATGCATAAACCAAGTAGATAAATCTATATATCCCCAGATATTAGCTCTTTCATCTCTAGTGATACCAAATATATCATATGATAATAAACCATCTGAAGATGGAACTCCATCTCTAACAAAGAAGATAGGATTAGTAACTTCCTTAACTTCATTCTTTTTAACAAAATCTTCTACATCAGCTAATCTAACTTTAAGCATTTTTTCACTGAATAATTGATTAGCTTCTGTGAGATAATCATCTAAAATATTCATAGGTATAACCTCCTATACTGATTATTAGAATGTGGCAAAAATAAATGGGTAGGAGATTTGCTCTCCTACCCAAATTATTAATCTACTACATACCAATCTTCAGCTAAACAATCGTTTACACTTGGAACCCAAGTAGAAACACTGCCATTCACATTCTTGATAGCAAAGTAAGGATTGTATTCTACACGTCCTTCTTCATTAACAAGAGTTTCAGCAATTGGTGTACATGGTGTATATGCACCAGCTGGAACATAGTAAACAAACATACCTTTTCCATTCCAACCCTGTCTGGCAATCTTATTGCCAGCTTTTACATTTTTCAATGCCTGTCCGAAATCCATAGTTATACCTCCTGAATAAGTTGTATATGTAAAAGAGTCTCAGACTCTTTATTGCAATTGATATTTATTTTAGATTCTAAAACTTCTATTCTACTTCCATTACATTGAGAAACAAGTTTATCAGCAACTCCGTTATTATCAGCTTCGAAAGTGATATCAAAAGATGCTACTTCAGAAGATGGATCTTTAGATATGCTTATATTTTCATAAGCTCCAACTAATCCATATAGAGTCATTACTGGATTAAATAAAGATATTATATTATCCTCATTCAAGTTCTCAATAGAATTAGAAAACTCCATTCTATCAATCATTTTGTATTACCTTTCCTTTACTTTATATTTCTCCTTGCATTGCATCTTCTATAATTTCATTACTTTTATTTGCCTGGGCATTCTGATCTTTCCTCTCCAAGTATACCGACCTATTTATATTAGCTACTAGAGATATATCCATTTCCATTAAATCCATGAATGTAACTCTGCCTCTATAATAGGTCGATAAGTATAGGAGATTCTGAGTTAGATTCCATACATTACCAGCTGATGACGTGTAAAAACCAGACTAGAAGCATCCTGTTCTTCTGCTGGAATTATAGCACCACATTTCTCACAAGTAATCTCTGGCATCTGATAAGTAACAGGTTCTGTATCTCTACCCATCTCAACAATAGCTGTCATTACTACACCATACTCATCTGAAGAAAGACTTCTGATAAGCTTAGCATACTGGATAATTCTAGCCTTAGCTGTCTTAACTGCGTTGTTAGGGTATTCCTTAGTTGCAAATGGTTCAAGATTACCATCATCTGTGATAAAGTAGATATCAGAGATATAGTTGCTAATATTGATAATATCGTTATACTTCTGTCTGAAGTCTCTGTCATAATATGTATTCTCAACCATGCTGTTATAGATATTAGGCTCCTTGAATCCGATAACAAGATCATCAGCTACCTGAATTCTAGACTCAGCAAATACGCTGCCGAACTTTTCATCTTCAGGTATCTCCATAATCTTATCGAATAACTTCTTAGCCTCATCATCCTTAAACTTAACCATATCCATGAGAGGAGTATCTGTAGTTACAGTAATCTCATGGCACTTTTCACAGCTGAACGGAAGATAATTAGAGCCATAGAAACAAGCACCATAGATTGCAAACCATAAATGATTTACGTCGAAATAGCTTGTGCACTTAGCCCACTGCTCAAAGTCTGCACCCTTAGGACCTACAATATGATTGTAGATAGTTCTAAATACATCTACTGGTGTATTAGATCTAGCCTGCTCACTAAGAATATTTAATTCGTTAGCATTGAATGACTGAATCTTGATTGGTCTTCCTGATCTGAATAAAGGCCACATGAAAGTTCTCTTAGTAGCTCTCTGCTTATTAGCAACATAGTTGTTTACACTAGCCGGCTTTCTAATAACTTCTGCACTTGAAAGGTCAAACTTCTTCTTTACAGGATTGATCTTCTTTCTGATTTCAGCTCTAAGCTTAGCCTCAATATCATCATCTGATGAAGCCGTATCGCTACCAACACCATCAAGAGCATCAAGATCCTTATCTTCCTGAGACTTTCCGTTAGCATCAATAACAGATTCTTTTCTATCATCAAAAGATACTACTGGTGAAGGGGAAGGATTAGAGATAGATTTATCAATAGGCTTAGCCTCAGTCTTAACCTGAACAGGCTTAGCAGTCTGCTTTGGAACTTCTTCAGCAATAGGTGCAGCTGGCATATCATCTGCTTCAAGTTCATCTTCAAGGTCTTTATCTTCAGAGGATATTGTTGGAGTAACTGGCTGAGTAACTGGAGCTTCTACCTGTGTTGCAGCAGCTTTAGCTTCTTTAGTAGGTTCCTCTTCATACTTTCCGCCTTTTCCATCTTTAAGGTCTTCTGTGATATATCCTTGATCAAGAGCTTCTCTTACCTCTGCCTCAGATACAACACCACCATTCATATCCTGAAGATCATTGAATACCTGAACCTCTTTAGCCTTTTCTTCTAATACTTTATCAAGCTCATCTAAGGCTTTCTGTTCAGGATCAACACCATGATCAACTTCTTCTGCTTTAAATCCGTTAGCTGTAGGATCGAACTCTTTCATTCCATTACCGAAATCTCTAACGTCCTTGCCATCTATATTTTTATTAAGATTTGGATCCACGATCTGATCTGGACCCTGGTTAGTATTGGCGCCACTCTTTAAAGCGTCAATATTAATTGGGCTATTACTCATTTTTATATCCTCCTAATTATTGAGTCTGAAGTAACTGAGTTAAAGTCACTTTATTATCTTCTTGTTCTACAGTTACATATTTAAACACGTTTTCGTCTATAGTGATTTTAAACTCTAACTGGTCATTTGGTGCAGCTGTAAGCTCTATCTCAGCATTGGCATATTGTGGTAAATAAGTAGATAATTGATTATATAATCTTCTCTTTAATGATGGAAGATCATCAGGAAACATTTCTCTAAAATGCGAAACCAATCCAACTCCCATATCAGGTCTATTAGGATTAGTTCCTGGTTCTAATAATATAAGTCTAGCTATCAATAAACCAACAGCTTCTCTATTTTTTATAACTTCTGGTTGTTTAAAATGATCCGTACTTAGATTGTATTCATGAAGTTCTTTAGGCATAGTATTTACCTCCTTATATGATTAATATAATGTCTTAGAAGACAAAAAATAAAAGAGGGTTGTAAAGACCCTCTTTTATTTTTAATTTTCAACTAATTCAATTTCATATGTATTTATGAATCTCGAATTCACAAATACATTTACGGTAGCTATAGCTTTATCTATAGCCACCTCTAATAATGCAGGCCCAACATATGACATGCGGCCACATTTAATAGCAACGCATCTGCACATAGCGCTGTCAGTCAGCCCATTGTATAACGATGGATATCCCTTAATAGCTTCTACTCGCTGCAGAGTTGATCTAAGATCACAATGCGCTGTGATCTTGCTACCATCCATTGCTACACCTGTTATGCTATTCTGTTTCTTGTTTGTACTAATCATACTAGTACCCTCCTTCAATTGTATTCTATGATGAATAAGCTTTAGTATTTTCTTATTCTCACAATAATAATATATAACTTCTAACTCTAGATTTTACAAATCGACATCTGAGTAATTTGATATAGGAGGTTGAACATATGGCTCAATCTAATTATGATAAAAAGTATAAATGCCCATATTGTGAGCAGCGTTTAGTTAGAACTGAATTGGCTAAGCATATTGAAAAGAATCATTCAGATATGATACCGGAAGGTGATGAATGGACAGCTGCTAGGATAGCATTCAATACGATAAACAAAAAATCTACTGGAAGTTGTATTATCTGCCGAAAAGAAACTAGATGGAATGAAGATAAGCAACGTTATGAAAGAATATGTGACTCTAAACAGTGCAAAGATAAATATAAGAAAATGTGTGCTGATAGGCTTATGAAAGCTAAAGGGGTTACTAAAGAAGATCTACTCAATGATCCAGAATTTCAGAATAAGATGCTCAATAATAGAAAGATCTCAGGCAAATATAAATTTGCTGATGGTGGAGAGATTTCTTATGTGGGATCATATGAAAAGAAATTCTTAGAATTTATGGATGTATTTATGCATCTTCAGTCTACCGATATTCAGGCTCCTGGTCCTGTAGTGGAATATACATATCAAGGCCAGACTCATAAATGGATTACTGATTTCTATTATGCTCCATATAATCTTGTATTGGATATTAAAGATGGTGGAAAGAATCCTAATACTAGAGATATGAAGTCTTATAGAGAAAAGCAGGTTCAAAAAGAAAAAGCTATAAAATCTCAGGGTATCTATAATTACCTTAGATTAACTGATAATCAATTTGATCAGTTATTAGAAACAATGCTTGAGCTAAAAGAATCACTTATCGATTATGATATGGATAAGACTGATTTAAAGACAGCTCAGTATAAGAGAGTCATTAAAATTAATGAAGCTTCTACAGAGCCAAATTACAAAACTATTATATTTGACTTTGGCGGTGTATTAGTAGATGATAATATATACGATGATCTTAAAAAAGAAGGATTTACTGATGATGAGATTGATATCTTAACAGAATTAAATCTATATGTAGGTAATACTTTAACAGAGATATCCTCAGAAGAAGATTACCGAAAGATGATGATAGATGAATGCCCATATTCATTATTACCAAAGCTTAAGAAGTATATGGAAATAGGTATATCATCATATTATCAGTATTGGTATGCAAAACCTTTATTGAAGAAACTTAAACAAGATGGATATAAAATTTATTATCTATCTAATTGGGGCAAATGGCATTTTGAGAAGATGGTCGATACTGGAGTTATTGACTTCTTAGATTTATTTGATGGGGGTATTGTATCTTATCAGGTAAATATGTCAAAGCCTGACCCTAAGATATATAAAGCATTATTGAATAAGTATAAGATAATTCCAGAATCTGCATTGTTTATTGATGATAGATATGAGAATATTATGGCGGCTGAGTTATTAGGAATTCATGGATTGGTAATGACTAAATCTATAACTGATAGCTTATTGCTGAATGCAGAATTGATGAAATCTAAGATTACCTATGCAGAGTTAGAATATATGGCAACAATCTAACTCTGTAAATATTGACATTATAATAAATATCGCCGAGATATTTTTATTTCTCTCGAAAGGAGTGATTAATAATGACAGATCAGGAAAGACTTGATTTCATTGAATCTATTGCACCTATTATTCAAAAGATAGGTCCAGAATATGGAATCAAAGTATCATCTCCAATTATAGCGCAGGCTTGTTTGGAGAGTACTTATGGTACATCAGATAAAGCTCAATATCATAATTATTTCGGTTTAAAATATAGACCTAATAGAGTTGATTGTAGTTCAGGAATTTTTGAATCTAAATCTGAAGAAGAGGAGAATGGTGAGAGAGTTCCAATTACAACTGATTGGTTTATGTTTGACTCTATGGAAGATGGAGTTAGAGGATATTTCCAATTCTTAAACTCTGTTTCTAACTATGATAATCTTAAGGGTGTAACAGACCCTAGAGAATATCTTGAAAATATTAAAGCTGATCATTATGCTACAGCATCAGATTATGTCGATAATAATATGAGAGTTATCGAAGAGAATGATCTCACACGATTTGATAGTAGTAATGATAATAAAGAAGAAAAACAGGAGGAAACTAAAATGAGTAACAGTTCTTTAGTAACACAGACATTACTTTCACCTAACTGCAATAGCCCAAGAAATAAGGCTATCTCTAAGATCACAATTCATCATACAGCAGGTTTTGCTTCAGTAGATGAATATCTTAGAAGTTTTGCAAGAGAAGAAAGACAGGCTTCAGCCAATTATGTAGTTAAGGATAATCAGGTTGGACTTTGTGTAGAAGAGTGCAACAGAGCTTGGACATCTTCTAGTCCATCTAATGATAATATGGCTGTAACAATTGAGGTTGGTAATGATGGTGGTCCAGATACAGACTGGCATGTATCAGATGAATCTCTCGAAACAGTAATTGCACTTTGTGTAGATATCTGTAAGAGAAATGGTATTGAAGCTCTTAATTTCACAGGCGATGCTTCAGGTAACCTCACAATGCACAGATACTTCGCAGCAACAAACTGCCCTGGTCCTTACCTTGGATCAAAGTTCCCATATATTGCTGATAGAGTAAATGCAGCTCTTAGAGATGAGGATTATGTGCCATCTATTCCAGAGCACAATGATGATCCTGGTGATAAGAGTATTGATGAACTTGTAGCTGAAGTAATTCGTGGTGAATGGGGTAATGGTGAGGACAGACGTGCTGCTCTTACTGCCGCTGGTTATAACTATGCAGAAGTTCAGGCTGCTGTAGATGCATATTACTCAACGCCAGATGATGACTCTGTTCCACTTCCACCTACAGGAAATGATACAGATAAGAAGACAATTGATGAAGTTGTTGCTGCTGTTCTTAGAGGTGAATATGGTAATGGAGAAGAAAGAAGAGCTAAGCTTGAGGATGAGGGTTATAGCTATGAGGTAATTCAGAATGCTGTTAATGAAGCTATTAATGGTCCTCAGGATACAGGTGATGCTCAGCCAGAAGATCCTAATAAGATGACTCTTGCTGAAGTTGCTTATGCTGTAATCCGTGGTGATTATGGTAATGGTGATGAAAGAAGAGAGAAGCTTGAAGCTGAAGGATATGATTATGGTGCTGTACAGGCTAAGGTTGATGCTCTTCTTAGAGGAGAGACAGATGACGAAGACGAAGCTCCAGCAGAAGAACCTGCTGATGAGCCTGCAGAATCTGAAGATCTTACAGATGTAGCTTATGCTGTTCTTAGAGGTGACTATGGTAATGGTGATGAAAGAAGAGAGAAGCTTGAAGCTGCTGGCTATGATTATGAGGCTGTACAGAGCATTGTAAATTACTTAGCTAATGGAGCTGATACAGTTCCAGATACAAAGCCAACTGTTTCTTCAGAATTAGTTGATGCTGTAATTCGTGGTGACTATGGTAATGGTGATGAAAGAAGAGAGAAGCTTGAAGCTGAAGGATATGACTTCGAAGAAGTTCAGGCTGCAGTTAACGCAAGATATTAATAACATATCTGTAATGACTGATTATTATTCTAGTCCTGCAAATGGAATAGTGGTTGGTTACCAATGTCTTCAACTTACTGTTATATAGACTATACTCATAGGTTCCCGTAGGTGGTTAATTCCACCTACGGGCTTCCTTTTTCACATCATAGTAATCAGTATAGAAGGGAGAACCAGTATGGCAGATTCAAATAATGAATTACTCAGAACCACCAAAATAAAACAACTTCCTGTAAAAACTACTATAGATCGTGATTCTGTTTTATTAATAGAAGACTCTCAAGATACTAAACAGATGAGTGTTGGATTGTTCTGGGACTTTGTGCAACAGGTTACAGATAATTTAACTAAGTCAGTTAATGCTTTAATGGTAGAGATGACTACTTTTCTTGAAGCCATGGAAGCTAGAGATAAGATCATTCAGCAGAATGAAACGGATAGACAAGCTGCAGAGAAAGATAGAAAAGTAGCTGAACAAGAAAGATATGAAGCTTTCGAATATATTAAAAGACAATGGGAACAGATGGTTCAATACTATAAAGAGACTATTGAACGTGAGAACCAAAGAATTGTAAATGAGCAATATCGTCAAACTGAATGGGCTAACTGGACAAATATTCAGGCTCAGTGGACTACTAATGAATCTAATAGACAGAAAGCTGAAGCTCAAAGAGTTGCAGAATTTAATGATATAAAAGCGCAGTGGGCTGTATTAAAGAAAGATGTAGAAGATACTAAAGTATCTTTGGTTAATAGAGTTACAGATATGATTAATGAGTGTAGAGCTACAGAAGCTCAACTTACAGAAAATGTAACTAATATTATCAATGAATGCAAGGCCACAGAGAATACTTTAACTACAAATGTAAATAATGCTATTGATGATTGCAATACAACTAAAGCTAATTTATCTGCTACTGTTCAGGCATTGATCACAGAATGTAAATCTACAGAAACTACTCTGACCAATAATATTAATAACTCTATCAATAGTTGTACAAATGCAACTAATAAATGTATAGAGGTTACTAATAGATTAAATTCTATGTTTATCTTAGGTACAACTGTACCATCAAATCTGGATAATGGAAAGGTTTATTTGCAGTATTTTACATAGAATTAGGACCTGTATGGATAATTCCATACAGGTCTATTTACCGCAACATTCCATTAATATTGTAGAAAGGAAGGGCCCTTTAGTATGAATAACGATGAATCTCCTATCTATCTGGACGAGTTGTTAGAGAAAACAACTGTTGATGACTCAGATATTATGATAGTTGAAGACACAGAAAATACAAAGAAAGTTTCATTTAGAAATCTTAGATTAGCGCTTATAGATGATAATGAAACTCCAGCTAAATATAGACTTTATTCATCTGATAAAATCACGGAAATGGTTGAAGCTGTTAGAGAAGAAGCTAATAATGGTATCGGAACTAATAATGAGCAAATTCAGCAGCTTCAGGCTACAGCTATAACTCAGAAGAAGTTAGATGAAGCTGTAACTAAGTTAGATGATAAGAAAGCAGATAAGACAGAATTACCTCCTATATTAGAAGAGCTCTCTAATACTAGAAAGGTAACTGATAAGATTACATCTGCTGATTTAGAATATGGAACAGATGCTGATAAGATTCATATGAAGCATCTTGGTTCTGATATATTGGATGCAATGACAGGCAAGACTCAGGTTACAATTCCATCAGTACCGGTTGGTGGATGGGTAACAGAAGATATTGCAAATGGTGCTGTAACAGCACAGAAGTTAGCAAAGGATTTCTTATATAAATCTGCTGTTTCTACTACAGATCTGAATAGATTAGTAGAAACAGGTATTTATGTAGTTCCAGCAACAGCTAATGCGATGCCTCATTATGGAGATGATTCTGATGAGTCTCGTAGAGTTGATGTGTATAGATATGGTGAGAATGGTAAATATATTTGTCAGAGAGTATATTACCATACTTACGGAAGTGAAGTAAGACCTTTCTTTGAAAGAAAAGGATTATTCTCTAAATTATCTATTCTTGAGTTTACTGCTCATTTTGAAGTCACTACAGATAATAAAGTTGAGCAGGATTTGTTGGGAGATAATTACGATAACAGAGGTTCTATATCAAATATGAGTGTATTTGATATTACTGCTGATGGTAATTATCTTTGTGATAAGACAGTAACAAATCTTCCAACTGCAGATACTTATATAGTAACAGTTAGAAGCTATGATGACAGAAGAGAGTTCGATGCTAAGAAGATATTACCTAGTGGAGTTATGGCTTATACTTGCTATGAGTATCATGATTCTGCCAATATCTTAAATAGAACTCCTTGGATAAATAATGAATCAATAGCAAAGTCTAAGTTTGATGGTTGTCAGCTCTATATTTATGGAGATGGAATTACTTATGGACTTGGTGCTTCTGATATTGTAAATACATCTCTTGCTGGTATCTTAAAGAGTAAGTATGGATGGTCAGTTTATAATCATTCTCTTATGGATGCAACAGCAGCTGATTATAATGATGAGATATTACAGGATACCTCTGTATTAACTCAGATTGATAGAACTACAGGGCTAGGTTCAACAGATAATACATATGTGCTTATCTGTGTTGGATCTGAAGATTATAGATGTGGTAAAGCTCAGATTGGTACTGATGATCTGAAGAATACCACTACTTATAAAGGTGCTTTAAATACAGCTATCGAAAAGATACTTACAAGAGCACCAAAAGCAAAAGTTATTCTTATGAGTCCTATTTACAGAGCAAGTACAGAACCGGGAGATTTCTTCAATGGTGATGATAATATTGTTAATGATAAGACTCTTAGAGAATATGCTACAGCTATGAAAGCTATAGCTGAAAAGAATCATATTCCATTCATCGACGCATATAATGAATGTATGATCAATAAGTATACATATAAAGAGTATCTTACTTCTGAAGGTGTATATCTTAACGATACAGGTCATTCAATGATTGCAGAAAAGATTCAAGATGGATTTTCTAGATACTATTAATTAGAAAGGAATCTCTAGTATGGATAGTATAAAAATTAGAGAGCTTGAAGAAAAAAGTATTGTTAGTTCTGAAGATACTATCGTCGTAGAAGACAATACTGGAACTCTTCAAGTTCCAATAAGTACATTACAGAATATGCTACAAGCATCACTGTTTTGTAAGAATATAAATGAATTAAAGCAATCTGTATTTAATGCTGGAGATGTCGTTGAAACTTTAGGTTACTATACTGCTGGAGACGGCGGTATGGCAACTTATCTTATTGTAGATGCTCCAGATGAATCGGATAATGGTATTACAATAATATCATTATTGACATCGGATAGATTAAAAGCTCATTTGCTTTATGATAATTATGTCTCTCCATTACAAGCTGGTGCTTATGGTGATGGAGTTCATGATGATTCTCAGGTAATAGAAGATATGCAATATCTGGATTTACCTATTAAATTCCCAAAGAAAACATTCGTTGCATCTATTCATATACATGATAATGATGTAATTGATTTTGATGGCTGTACAATTAAATATGAAGATACAGCTATTATGATCAATGGTAATAATGTTACCGTAGAGAATGTAACGATTGGTTCAACAGGTGGATATGCTATATCATGTTCTAGTAAATACAATATCACTATACGAAATTGTACTTTTATTAGTTATTGCGATAGCAGTGCAATTAATATATATAATTGTAATAAGGTTTCTATCTCACATTGTTTATTTGTAGAGCCATCAGA
>ERZ1026858.522-NODE-522-length-20924-cov-5.692271_pt1 | contig 20924 bp, 15 predicted proteins | sample MGYA00380159_ERZ1026858 | MGnify/ENA primary metagenome ERZ1026858 (study PRJEB33269, sample SAMEA4719795) | human gut metagenome | biome: human-associated habitat; feature: organic feature; material: feces | place: Cameroon | collected 2013-10 ...
CTTTTGACATTTACATCACAATAATAGAAAAAATATATGAAAAAGAGGAAGAAGACAAGAATATGTTAGATTTTAGAACAGAAACATTTCTTATGGTTTGTGAGACAATGAACTTTACAGAAGCAGCCAGAAGATTGCATATCACACAGCCGGCGGTATCACAGCATATACATTTCCTTGAGAAAGAATATGACGCCAGGTTATTTTCTTATCATAATAAACAGCTTTATATGACAGATGCGGGGGAAATCCTTAAGAAACGGCTGATGACGATGAAGAATGATCAATTGGTGCTCAAGCAAGAGATAAAGGGAAAAGAACAGAAAGAAGAGTCACTGTCACTTGGAGTTACAATGACGATCGGGGAATATGCGATTGTAGATAAGCTGGCAAATTTCTTGCTGAAGTATCCGGAGATGAATCTTCATATTCATTATGGGAATACGACGCAGCTATTAACATTGCTCGATCAGGGAATTATTAATATGGCTCTAGTAGAGGGAAATTATCCAAAAGAGAATTATGAGCATAGAAGATATAGCACGGAAGATTATATTGCAGTCTGCACAGCTGATCATAAATTCGAGACAGAGACACCAGACTCAATGAAAGAACTTCTTCATGAACGATTACTTGTTCGAGAGACCGGATCCGGGACAAGAAATATTCTGGAAGAATTATTGATGGCCAGAGGAATGAAAATCCAAGATTTTAAACATTATGTCGAAGTAGAAAATATGCATACAATTATTGGTTTTTTAAAGAAGGATTGCGGAATTTCATTTATGTACAAGGTGGCAGTAGAAGAAGAATTAGAAAAAGGAATATTGAAAGAAATCCAGCTTTCAGATTTTAAGATGCAGCACGATTTTGATTTTATTTGGGAAAAGGGGAGCATTTACTCTGGAAAATATTGTGAGGTGTGTGAGGAGTTGGCGTGAAAATGTGGTCAAACAAGAACTTTACAAAATTTTTAGAAAAGAATTAGCACTCAACTCTTTACAGTGCTAACAATACGTGCTATATTCCTAATAGAACACAGGAAAGAAAATTTGTGGTTCAAAGGAGGGAAAGACCATGAATATCAATAAATTTACACAGAATTCATTACAGGCAGTTCAGAACTGTGAGAAGATTGCTGCGGATAACGGGAATCAGGAACTGGCGCAGGAGCATTTGCTGTATGCGCTGCTGACACAGGATGACAGTCTGATTTTAAAATTATTTGAGAAGATGAACATTCAGGGCCAGCTCTTTATTAACAGTATCGAGCAGGCAATCGGCAAGAGACCGAAGGTACAGGGAGGTCAGGCTTATGTCGGTCAGGACTTGAATAATGTGCTGATCCATGCAGAAGATGAAGCAAAGCAGATGGGAGATGAGTATGTCTCTGTTGAGCATCTGTTTCTTGCAATGCTGAAGTATGCAAGCCGTGAGTTGAAGCAGATTTTCCGTGAATATGGCATCAGCAGAGAGGGCTTCCTCCATGCGCTGTCAACAGTAAGGGGAAATCAGAGAGTAACTTCTGACAATCCGGAAGCAACTTATGATACATTGAATAAATACGGTCAGGATCTTGTTGAAAAAGCAAGAGACCAGAAACTGGATCCGGTCATCGGACGTGATGAAGAGATCCGTAATGTGATTCGTATCCTGTCCCGTAAGACAAAAAATAACCCGGTGCTGATCGGTGAACCTGGTGTAGGTAAAACTGCAGTTGTAGAAGGACTTGCACAGCGAATCGTCAGCGGAGATGTACCGGAAGGACTGAAAGATAAGACAATCTTTTCGCTGGATATGGGAGCACTGGTAGCCGGAGCGAAGTATCGTGGTGAATTCGAGGAACGTCTGAAAGCAGTTCTTGAAGAAGTGAAAAACAGTGACGGAAAGATCATTCTTTTTATCGATGAACTTCATACGATCGTCGGAGCCGGTAAGACAGACGGTGCGATGGATGCAGGAAATATGCTTAAGCCTATGCTTGCCAGAGGTGAACTGCACTGTATCGGTGCAACAACACTGGATGAGTATCGTCAGTATATTGAGAAGGATGCTGCATTGGAGCGTCGTTTCCAGCCGGTTCTGGTAGATGAGCCAACCGTTGAGGATGCAATCTCTATCCTGAGAGGACTGAAAGAGAGATACGAAGTCTTCCATGGAGTTAAGATCACAGATAGTGCGCTTGTTGCGGCAGTTACACTTTCGAACAGATATATTTCTGATCGTTTCCTGCCGGATAAAGCAATCGACCTTGTTGACGAGGCGTGTGCATTGATCAAGACAGAACTTGATTCTATGCCGACAGAACTTGATGAGCTTCGTCGTCGTGTGATGCAGATGGAGATTGAAGAGTCTGCACTTAAGAAAGAGGAAGACCGCTTAAGTAAAGAGCGTCTGGAACATTTGCAGGAAGAACTGGCAGAACTGAAAGCGCAGTATGCAAGTAAGAAAGTACAGTGGGAGAATGAGAAGAATTCCGTAGAGCATGTGCAGAAGATCCGCGAGCAGATCGAGCAGGTGAACAAGGAGATTCAGAAAGCCCAGAGAGAGTACGATCTGAATAAGGCAGCAGAGCTCCAGTATGGACGTCTTCCACAGTTGCAGAAACAGCTGGAAGAGGAAGAGGCAAAGGTAAAGGCAAAAGATCTTTCTCTTGTGCATGAATCCGTTACAGATGATGAGATTGCAAAAATCGTTTCCAGATGGACAGGTATTCCGGTTGCAAAACTGAACGAGAGCGAGAGAAACAAAACTCTTCACCTTGCAGATGAACTGCATAAGCGTGTCATCGGTCAGGATGAAGGCGTAGAGCTTGTAACTGAAGCAATCATCCGTTCCAAAGCAGGTATCAAAGATCCGACAAAACCAATCGGTTCCTTCTTGTTTCTTGGCCCTACAGGTGTAGGTAAGACAGAGCTTGCAAAGGCACTTGCTCAGAGTCTGTTCGACGATGAGAATAATATGGTCCGTATTGACATGAGTGAGTATATGGAGAAATATTCCGTGTCCAGACTGATCGGAGCTCCTCCGGGATATGTCGGATACGATGAAGGCGGACAGCTGACAGAAGCAGTCAGAAGAAAACCATATTCTGTTGTACTTTTCGATGAGATTGAGAAAGCACATCCGGATGTCTTCAACGTATTGCTGCAGGTACTGGATGATGGACGAATCACAGATTCCCAAGGACGTACAGTTGACTTCAAGAATACAATCTTGATCATGACTTCCAACATTGGTGCAAACTATCTGCTGGAAGGAATTAAGGACGATGGTTCGATCGATGAACAGAGTCAGGAGATGGTAATGGGTGATCTGAAAGCACATTTCAGACCGGAATTCTTGAACCGTCTGGATGAGATTATCATGTTCAAACCATTGACAAAGACAAATGTACGTTCCATCATTGACCTTCTGGTTGCTGATGTAAACCGCCGTCTGGAAGAACGCGAATTGAGTGTTGAGCTGACAGAAGCAGCGAAAGACTTCGTTGTAGAAGGCGGATATGATCCGATGTACGGTGCAAGACCACTGAAACGTTACTTGCAGAAGAATGTAGAGACACTGGCTGCAAAACTGATCCTCGCAGGAGATGTAGGACGTGGCGACACGATTCTGATCGATGTGAAGGACGGTAAACTGACAGCAGGTGTGAAGAAATAAAATATGATACCAGGGTCAAAAGGTCTGAAACCACCGGTGCTTGCACAAAGGTGGTGTAATGGCCTTGGGACCCGCCCCAATATGAGCATAAAAGTGGAGCGTAAGCTTCACGATATGCGAATAGTGGGTAGGATTGTGGGAGTGCATTGCACGAAACAATCCGTAGGTATCCTAGTTGGGGGCTTTTGCCCCCCAACATCAAAATATCAGTATAGTAACGATATAATGTAGGGCTGTGAAAAATGAAAATTTTCCGGAGATTTTTAGGAAATTGGATTTTTCACAGCCTTTTTTTCGTTCATCGAAGCAATTGATACAAGCGCAGATTATATGTTAAAATAAAAAACTGACAGAATGTATATGCATACAACAAGAATTAATACTAAGAAAGAACTCAGGCAGAATCCAAAAAGGAGGCTCCCATGGCGCGCATTATTTTCCACATCGACGTCAATTCAGCATTTTTAAGCTGGACGGCGGTTGAACAATTGAAAAATGGATCAAAAGTGGATCTGCGGGAGATTCCGGCGATTATTGGCGGAGATCAGAGCTCTCGTCATGGAATCGTTCTTGCAAAATCATCACTTGCCAAATCCTATGGGATTCAGACGGGTGAACCTGTAGTAAATGCATTTCGAAAATGTCCGAATCTTGTGACAGCACCGCCAAATCATAAGATGTACAGGGAAAAGAGCAGGATGCTGATGGATTTCCTGCGGACATATACAAAGAAGATCGAGCAGGTCAGTGTCGATGAATGTTATATGGATTTTACAGAGCTTGTCGGGCGATATCTAACACCGGTGGACGGTGCAATGGAGATCAAAGAAGAAGTGAAGAAGCGTTTTGGATTCACGGTGAATATTGGAATCTCCAGTAATAAGTTACTAGCGAAGATGGCTTCGGATTTTCAGAAACCGGATCGGATCCATACATTATTTCCGGAAGAGGTTCCGCAGAAAATGTGGCCGCTTCCGATTGGAGAACTCTTTATGGCAGGGCGTTCAAGTGTGGAGGTTTTCAAGAAACTTGAAATCAATACAATTGGAGATCTTGCTCATGCGGATGTAAATGTAATTACGCTGCATTTAAAAAGTCATGGCCGGATGCTCTGGAATTTTGCAAATGGAATTGGAGACGATAAGATACAGTATGAACCGGAAGAGGCAAAGGGCGTAGGAAATTCAACGACTCTGTCAGAGGATGCAACGACTTATGAAGAAGCGAGAGATGTATTTCGTGAACTTGCACAGAGCGTGGGAAGCAGGCTGAAGAAGGCAGGCAAGAAAGCCGGGATGGTGAGCATGGAGGTTCGCTATTATGATTTCAGAAATATGTCGCATCAGGTGCAGCTTCAAAAGCCAACGAATGATCCGGTTATCTTATGTGAGACAGCCTGTAATTTGTTCCGTGAAAGCTGGAGTGGAGAACCTGTCCGTCTGCTCGGAATCCGAACGTCAAAGTTAGTAGAAGAGAATGCACCGGAGCAGCTGACAATTTTTGATATTGAATTTCCAAAAGAACCGGACGAGAAACATAAGAAATTAAATGCCGCATTGGAACAGCTGAACAATCGTTACGGAAAGGGTGCGGTTGTGAAAGGCACATTTTATAAACCGGACGGAAAGAAGAAAAAAGATGGAATTTAGAAGAGATAGAAAGAGGAACGTGCATTGAAAGAGAAAAATTATAATCTGGAATTGATTCGAATGATTTCTTTTATATTTGTTATTGTGATCCATGTATCAAACTATTACTGCAGAGCCTATGGCGATATTACGATTGGGGAGTACAGTTTTTCACTGCTATTAAATCTGCTGGCAAGGATAAGTGTACCATGTTTTTTCATGATCACAGGAGCACTTCTGCTTGGAAGACAGGAATCACTTCATAAACATGCAAAAAGAATCTTTCGTTTTCTAATTGTTCTGCTTGTGTGGAGTGTAATATATATGATCTGGAATGCAGTTTATATGGAAGATCCTTATCAAATCAAAGATTTATTATATAAGCCGGTAGAACAGCATCTGTGGTATCTGTATGCAATGATTCCGATCTATCTGGTACTTCCTTTTTTCCAGGTTATGTGTAAAGGGATGAACCTTCGGATGGAACGCGCATTTCTTGTGGTGATTACGGCGGCTGTTTTGTTCAATTATATTTCCACATTTTTTGATGAAAAGATGTATTATTCCGTCCCAATGGTGGGGGACAGAATCTATTCTTATTATGTATTTATCGGATATTATATATATAAATATCGTAAGCATGTGATGAAGGGGAAAATGATTCCGGCAGGTATTTTTGTAGTATGCATGGCATTAAATTATGGGCTGACTTATGCGGCAACCTTGCAGGATGGAGAACATTATGAACGTCTGCTGGAATATGGTAATCCACTGCTTGCACTGGCAGCAGCGATGGCATTTCTTATGTTAGTACGATTGAAAAAGAGCGAATTCAATCCGTCCGAACAGGCAAAGAAGTGGATTGACAGATTTTGTGGATGTTCCTTTGGGATTTATTTGATCCATATCATGTTTCTTGATGTTTATAAGAGAAATATTAAGCCAGAGACAGTTTCAGCCTGGATCATGATTCCGGTAGTGAGTGTGGGACTTGTGTTATTGTCATTTGGATGTGTCTGGCTGATTCGAAAGACGAAAACAGGACGAAAGATTATGTAGGTTTTTTTGCATATGCGGTGAGATTATGTTATTCTATAAAGGTTAAGACAATCGTTATTTGCCTGAAAGTCAATGATGCAATACACCAGTTCAGAACAGGAGGGTTAGATCATGAAATTAGATAAATTATTAGAACGCCTGGACTACACAGTAGTACAGGGAAGTGATTCTACGGAAGTAACAACACTGATCAATGATTCAAGAAAAGTGGAAGAAGGATCTGTTTTCGTATGTATCAGCGGAGCAGTATCTGATGGACATAAATATGCAGCGGATGTTGCGGCGAAAGGCGCGGCAGCTGTTGTTGTAGAGAAAGATGTCGAAGTGCCGGAAAATGTGACTGTAATTAAGGTAGAGGATACTCGTTATGCACTGGCTCTGATGTCAGCAGCTTACTTTGGATATCCGGCAGATAAGATGAAAGTCATCGGTATTACAGGAACAAAGGGAAAGACAACAACAACTTACATGATCAAGTCTATTCTTGAAGAGACAGGACATAAGGTTGGACTGATCGGAACAATCGAGGCAATTATCGGAGACAAGAAGATCCCGTCATGCAATACAACTCCGGAGTCTTATACGATCCATAAATATTTTGCAGAGATGGTAGAAGCAGGTTGTGACTGTGTTGTTATGGAAGTTTCTTCTCAGGGACTGATGCTTCACAGAACAGCAGGAATCCCATTTGAGATCGGCATTTTCACAAATCTTGGAAGAGACCATATCGGACCGAACGAGCATAAGGATTTTGATGATTACAAGAGATGCAAAGGGCTTTTGTTCAAGCAGTGTAAGCTCGGAATCGCCAATGTGGATGACAAGTATTTTAAAGATGTATTTGAAGGATCTACATGTAAGATCGAGACATTTGGATTTTCACCGGAGGCAGATCTTCGCGCAGAGAATGTAGAACTGGTATCCAGACCAGGATATCTTGGTGTTGCATATCATGTTGCAGGCGTGATGGACTTTGATGTGGAAATCGATGTTCCAGGCAAGTTCAGTGTTTACAATTCACTGACTGCAATCTCAGTCTGCCGCCATTTCCAGGTGCCGGTTGAGATGATCAAAGATGCACTTAAGAAGGCAAAGGTAAAAGGACGTATCGAGATGATCAAGGTGTCTGATGATTTTACACTGATGATCGATTATGCGCACAATGCGATGAGTCTTGAAAGTCTTCTGACAACATTGAAGGAATATAACCCAAAACGTCTGGTATGTCTGTTCGGATGCGGCGGAAACCGTTCCAAAGACAGAAGATTCGAGATGGGTGAGGTATCTGGAAGACTGGCAGACCTGACAATCATTACATCAGATAATCCGAGATTTGAAGAACCGCAGGATATTATTAACGATATTAAGACCGGAATCGCAAAGACGGATGGAAAATATGTGGAGATCTGTGATCGTAAAGAGGCAATCAAATATGCGATCGAGCACGGCGAACCGGGGGATGTTATTGTACTGGCAGGAAAAGGACATGAGGACTATCAGGAGATCTGCGGCGTGAAGCATCCGATGGATGAGCGTGTGCTGATCAAAGAAGTTCTGGAAGAATTAAAAGAGAAATAAGATTGTGTTTGCAGATGTTATTGTAGATATACAACATGAAAAACTGGATAAGATCTTTCAGTACCGAATACCGGAACGACTGAAAGACGAGCTGCATCCGGGGATGGAAGTAATTATCCCTTTTGGAAAAGGAAACCGGCAGATCAAAGGTTATGTGACTTCATTATCAGAGACTTGCAATTATGATCTGTCAAAGGTGAAGGAGATCACAGACATTTCCAGAAACAGCGTGGCAATCGAAGCGAGACTGATCGCGCTGGCGGCATGGATGAAAGAGCAGTATGGCGGAACAATGATCCAGGCACTTAAGACAGTGCTGCCAATCAAGCAGAAAGAGAATGCGAAGGTGAAGAAACATCTCCGTTTGCTGCTTACTGAGGAAGAGAGTCAGGAGAAGCTGGCTTTTTATCAGAAAAAGAATCAGAAAGCAAGAGCGAGACTTCTGGAAGCTTTGATGGAAGTACCGGTTCAGGATTATGAGCTGGTGACGAAAAAATTAAATGTGACGTTGCCTGTGATCCGGGCATTGGAAGAGCAGGGCGTGCTGAAGATAGAGTCAGAGCAAGTATACCGTAATCCGGTGAAACAGGCAAAGAAATCACAACAGGAGATCATCTATACAGAAGAACAGCAGCATGTGATCCAGGGATTCCGGCAAGACTATCTGTGTGGAACAAGGAGAACTTATCTGCTTCACGGAGTGACCGGAAGTGGGAAGACAGAAGTCTATATGGAGATGATCCGCACTGTGGTCGGGCAGGGAAGGCAGGCAATCGTTCTGATTCCGGAGATCGCACTGACCTATCAGACAGTGATGCGGTTTTACCGCTGTTTCGGCGACCGAGTTTCTATCATGAACTCAAGACTGTCTGCCGGAGAACGTTACGATCAGATGATGCGTGCAAAGAGGGGCGAGGTCGATGTGATGATCGGACCACGTTCTGCACTTTTTACTCCATTTCCGAATTTGGGGCTGATCGTTATTGATGAAGAACATGAACCAACCTACAAGAGTGAGCAGGTGCCACGTTATCATGCAAGAGAAGTAGCAGTCCACAGGGCAGAAGTAGAAGATGCAAGCGTTGTGCTCGGAAGTGCAACTCCGTCAATGGAGGCAATGTATCGGGCAAGGCTTGGTGAGTATCAGCTTTACGAGATGAAGAATCGTTCTCATATGCAACAGATGGCGACTGTGCATACAGTTGATATGCGAAAGGAACTGAAGAATGGAAACCGATCCATCTTGAGTGAGAAGTTGCAGGAACTGATCGAAGACAGACTGAATGCAAAAGAGCAGATCATGCTGTTTTTGAATCGCAGGGGATATTCTGGTTTTATTTCCTGCAGAGAATGTGGCCATGTAGTGAAATGCCCGCACTGTAATGTATCCTTGTCGGTACACAAAGGTGGAAAAATGGTCTGTCATTACTGTGGATATGAGCAGCCGAAGGTGACGGAGTGTCCGGAATGTGGTTCCCGGTATATCGGAGAATTCCGCGCAGGAACCCAGCAGATCGAGGACATGGTGAAGGCAAGATTCCCACAGGCAAGAGTACTCCGCATGGATATGGATACGACGAAGAAAAAGGATTCCCATGAGCAGATTTTATCTGCCTTTGCGAATGAAGAGGCGGATATTCTTGTGGGAACACAGATGATCGTAAAGGGACATGATTTTCCAAAGGTCACATTAGTCGGTGCATTGGCAGCAGATATGTCACTTTATACAGATGATTATCGTTCCGGTGAGCGAACATTTCAGCTTTTGACACAGGCAGCAGGCCGTGCCGGAAGAGGTGACAGACCGGGTGAGGTCGTGATTCAGACTTACGATCCGGAGCATTATGCAATCGAGGCTTCAGCAGCGCAGGATTATGAAGCATTCTATGAGAAAGAAATCCGTTACCGCAGTCTGATGGGATATCCGCCGGTGGAGAACCTGATGGCAGTACTTGCGGCATGTGAAGATGAGGCACTTTTAGAGAAAGCGTGCAAGTATCTGAAGGAATACATTTTGCGGATCAAAGGGCAGGCACAGCTCAATGTGATCGGCCCGGCAAGTCCGGGAGTGGATAAGATCAAAGATATTTACCGGAGAGTGATTTACGTAAAAGCTCCGGAATACCGAACCTTAGTTGTATTAAAAGACAGGATGGAACAATATATAGAAATTAACTCAGGGTTTCAGAAAATGAGAATCCAATTCGATTTCAACCCGATGAATTTATAGAAAAGAGAGGAAAGAATAATGGCAATCAGAGAAGTAAGAGAGATGGGCGATGACGTTCTTGAAAAACAGTGTAAACCAGTGACGAAGATGACACTTCGTACAAAGATTTTAATCGAAGACATGCTTGATACGATGTATGAGAAGATGGGTGTGGGTCTTGCCGCACCGCAGGTTGGTATTCTCAAACAGATTGTAGTGATTGATGTCGGAGAGGGTCCGATCGTTTTGATCAATCCTGAGATCATTGAGACATCCGGTGAGCAGACAGGCGAAGAAGGTTGCTTAAGTGTGCCGGGAAAATGGGGAATCGTGACTCGTCCGAATCACGTAAAGGTACGTGCGCTGGATGAAAATATGGAGGAATTCGAGATAGAAGGAGAAGAACTTCTTGCAAGAGCATTCTGTCATGAGATCGATCACCTGGGAGGACACCTCTATGTAGAGAAAGTAGAAGGAGAACTGCATGATTCACCGGCCTACAACGAGGAAGATATGGAATACGAAGTGGAGGAATAATTGATGAGAATAATTTTCATGGGAACACCGGACTTCTCCGTGGGAACACTGGAGGCACTGGTGGGAGCAGGACATGAGGTATGTCTCGTAGTGAGCCAGCCAGATAAACCAAAGGGACGCGGTAAAGAGATGCAGCCAACTCCGGTGAAAGAAGCTGCGATGAAACATGGAATTCCGGTTTATCAGCCTAAGAAAATCCGTGATCCGGAATGTGCAGAGGAACTGAGAAAATATAATGCAGATGTGATGGTTGTCATTGCATTTGGTCAGATCATTCCGAAAGAAATCCTGGAGATGACACCATATGGATGCATTAATGTACACGCATCTCTACTTCCGAAATACCGTGGTGCCGCGCCAATCCAGTGGTCTATCATCAATGGCGAGGAAGTGACAGGTGTTACAACAATGCAGATGAACGAAGGACTGGATACAGGCGACATGATCCAGAAGGTTGAAGTGCCGATCACAGAAGATGAGACAGGAGAAAGCCTTCATGATAAGCTTGCAGAGGCAGGAGCAAAGCTTTGTGTAGAGACTCTGAAAGCTATTGAAGATCATACGGCAACTTTCGAGAAGCAGGGAGAAAGCCCGACAGAATATGCCAGAATGCTCGATAAGAAGCTTGGAAATATTGACTGGAATACATCCGCAGTACAGATCGAACGTCTGGTGCGTGGCCTGAATTCCTGGCCAAGTGCTTACACACATTGGGACAAAAAGGTAGTGAAGATCTGGAGAGCAAAAGCAGAGGCTGATGGCACGGTAAAAGCAGAGCCTGGAACAGTGTTGAGTGTAGAGAAAGATTCCTTTACTGTTCAGACAGGGGATGGCGTCTTACGAGTTCTGGAACTTCAGATTCCGGGGAAAAAGAGAATGGATACGGGAGCTTTCTTAAGGGGATACACAATTGAAAGCGGAGTTAAATTTACACAGGAATAAGAGGACTTCTGGAGGGGGACTGCAGATAGATAACAGGAGGTAGTTTTAGTATGTATTATGGATTTTATTATGACTGGACTTATATACTGGTACTGATCGGTGTGGTTCTCAGCCTGCTCGCATCATCCCAGGTGAAAGGAACATTTGCAAAATATTCGAAGATCCGCAGTTATTCAGGGATGACAGGACGAGAAGCGGCAGAACAGATCCTCAGAAGAAATGGAATCTATGATGTGCAGGTGACTCATATCGCGGGAAATCTGACCGATCATTATGATCCGAGAAACAAGACACTGGCACTTTCTGATCCGGTTTATAATTCAACTTCTGTAGCAGCAATCGGAGTTGCGGCACATGAGTGTGGTCATGCAGTACAGCATTTTGAAGGGTATGCACCTTTATCAATCCGTGGGGCACTTGTGCCGGTCGTAAATTTCGGTTCCATGATTTCCTGGCCATTGATCATTATCGGCCTGTTTATGAATGGCCAGATGTCCAGCTTTCTTATTGATATCGGAATTCTGCTCTTTATGGTAGCTGTGGCATTTCATCTTATAACACTTCCGGTGGAAATCAATGCTTCCAGAAGAGCGGTGAAGGTACTTGGAAATTCAGGAATGCTCCGTGAAGACGAAGTTGGTGGAGTGAAGAAGGTACTTCGGGCAGCAGCAATGACATATGTGGCAAGTGCGGCTGCAATGATTTTACAGCTTTTACGTTTGTTGATCCTGACAAATGGACGAAGAAGGAATGACTGACAGCAGATAGAAAGAAAAAATGCTGTAACTGTTCAGAGCCAACCTCCAAAATGCTATGCATTTCGTCGGTGTGGCGTATCCGCCAAATAAAATTTCAAAAACAGTCTTAAAAATGCAAGCATTTTACAACTGTATTTTAAAATTTTGCTTGGCTCTGAACAGTTACAAAGTGCGGAGAATAGGAGATTATTTATGGGAAAGCAGATCAATGAACGCGAGGTCGTTTTAGAGATTTTGATGGAAATAACAGAGAATGGAGCATATAGTCATAAGATTCTTGGCGATGTTCTGTCAAAATATCAATATCTTGAGAAACGTGAGCGTGCATTTATCACCAGAGTTGTGGAAGGTACTCTGGAACATATGATAGAAATTGATTATATCTTGAATCAGATTTCTAAGACAAAGGTTAAGAAGATGAAACCGGTCATCCGTAATCTTCTTCGTAGCAGTGTCTATCAGCTGAAATATATGGATAGCGTACCGGATCATGCGGTGTGCAGTGAGGCAGTAAAGCTTGCAGTTCGAAAAGGATTTTCAGGTCTGCGGGGATATGTGAATGGAGTTCTGAGAAATGTTGTCCGCAAGATGGAGGAGATCGAGTATCCAAAAGAAGATGTACAGAGATTGTCTGTGAAATATTCTGTCCCGGAATGGATTCTTTCTTTATGGAAGAAAGAATATGGGGAAGAGATCACAGAGAAGATGGCAGCAGATTTTCAGAAAGAGAAGCCAATTACGATCCGATGTTGTATGAACCGGGTTACACCGGAAGTATTGAAAGAAAAACTGGAAGCAGAAGGAGCGAAAGTAGAAGCACATCCGTATCTTCCTTATGCGTTTTATCTTTCAGATTATGATTATCTGGAAGGTCTGGAAAGTTTTCAGGAAGGACTCTTTGCAGTACAGGATATCAGTTCTATGTTTGTCGGAGAACTGGCAGATCCAAAAGCCGGCGATCATGTGATTGATGTCTGTGCAGCACCGGGAGGAAAATCACTTCATGTGGCAGAGAAGCTTCAGCTGGCAGATGAAGTGGCGGCGAGAGAGAACAGAACAGAAGAAAAGATAGGACGGGTTGAAGCAAGAGATCTGACCGAATATAAGACAGATCTGATCTGGCAGAATATCGACCGTTCCGGACTTGGAAATATTTGTGCTGTATGCAAGGACGCCTCTGTATTTGATGAGTATGATAAGGAAACAGCGGATCTTGTGATTGCAGACCTTCCATGTTCAGGTCTTGGCGTGCTTGGCAAAAAACCAGATCTGAAATATCGCGTACAACCGGAAGATCTTGAAGAACTTGCAGATTTGCAGAGAAAGATTCTGACTTGCGCACAGGCAATCGTCAAGGATGGCGGCACATTGATGTACAGCACATGTACCGTAAATCCGGGAGAAAACATGGACAATGTACACTGGTTCTTGAAAGAATACCCACAATTTGAACTGGATGATATTACAGAAAATCTTTGCAAGGAGTTACGAAGTGATGTGATCGAGAAGGGATGTATCCAATTCTTCCCGGGAGTTCACGATTGTGACGGATTCTTTATTGCAAGATTAAAGAAAAAAGCATGATTTTCAGGAAATGTGAAAAAATAGAAAAAGCAGACAAATAATGTGAATAACTCACAGAAAAAACGAAATACAGGAGGAAAACTTTAAGATGAAGAAGGATATCCGTGCTTATGGATATGAAGAATTACAGAAAGAGATGGCGACGATCGGAGAAAAAGCATTTCGTGCAAAACAGATTTATGAATGGCTGCATGTGAAGCTGGTAGATCATTTTGATGAGATGACAAATCTTTCAAAGGCTTTGAGGGAAAAACTGGAAGAGAATTATGAGATTCTCCCGGTTGTTATGCTGGAGAGACAGATTTCCCAGATTGACGGTACGAACAAGTTCCTGTTCCGTCTTTATGATGGAAATGTAGTCGAAAGTGTTCTTATGAAATATAAGCATGGAAATTCTGTCTGTATTTCCTCCCAGGTCGGTTGTAGGATGGGATGTGCATTCTGTGCATCAACGATCGGAGGTCTGGTGAGAAATCTTTCTCCGTCTGAGATGCTTGGACAGATCTATCAGATTCAGAAGATAAGTGGTGAGAGGGTTTCAAATGTTGTGATCATGGGAACCGGAGAACCGATGGATAATTACGATAATTTTCTGAAGTTTATTCATTTACTTACAGATGAGCATGGACTGAATATCAGTCAGAGAAATGTCACCGTATCAACCTGTGGAATAGTTCCAAGGATGAAAGAACTGGCGAAAGAGCATTTACAGATTACACTTGCACTTTCACTTCACGGTTCCAATCAGGAAAAACGAAGAAAATTGATGCCGGTTGCAAATAAATATGATATCAAAGAAGTACTCGCAGCCTGTGACGAATATTTCAAAGAAACCGGCCGGAGAGTGAGCTTTGAGTACAGTCTTGTACATGGTGTGAATGATACGGATGAAGATGCACAGGAGCTGATTCATTTATTAAAGCATAAGAACTGTCATATCAATCTGATACCGGTCAACCCGGTAAAAGAGCGTGATTTTGTTCGTCCAAGCCGGAAAAGTGCTTTGAATTTCAAAAATAAACTTGAAAAAAGCGGAATAAATGTTACTATAAGAAGGGAAATGGGCTCTGATATTGACGGAGCCTGCGGTCAGCTCAGGCGCCGCTACGTAGAAACTGAAGGAGAATAGAAGGTATGAAGACATTTTCAATTACAGATGTTGGAATGGTGCGACAGGTAAATCAGGACTACGTCTTTACGACGGGAAAACCACTGGGTATTCTCCAGAACCTGTTCGTGGTAGCGGATGGTATGGGTGGCCATCAGGCAGGAGATTATGCTTCCAAGTGTACTGTGGAAGTAATGATCAAAGAGATTGCGAAGAGCGAGGGTGAGGATATCGAACGTGTTCTTGTGAAAGCAATCAAGGCTGCCAATCGTGAGATTATCAAAGAAGCATCCGGTGACGAACATCTGAAGGGGATGGGAACAACGGTTGTTGCCGCTACTGTGAAAGAACAGATGCTGTATTTTGCCAATGTAGGAGACAGCCGTCTGTATCTGATCAATCAGGGGATCCAACAGCTAAGTAAGGATCATTCTCTTGTAGAAGAGATGGTACGTCTCGGTGGAATTAAGCCGGAAGAAGCGAAGCATCATCCGGATAAGAATATTATCACAAGAGCGATCGGTGCAAAAGCTGATGTGGATGTGGACTTTTATGAACATCGTCTGAAACGGGGAGACATCATTCTGATGTGTACAGACGGATTAAGTAATATGGTGGAAGATGAAGAACTTTTCCATATTGTGCAGGGAAGCCGGGATATCGTCGAGGCAGGTGAGATGCTGGTGGAAGCAGCAAAAGAGAATGGAGGAACAGATAACATCGGAGTGGTATTGTTTGAGCCATTTGCAGATGAGGTGAGTGTATGATTAAAGAAGGAGTATTTTTAGGAAAACGATACGAGATACTTGGCCGTATCGGTTCTGGCGGAATGGCAGATGTCTATAAAGGCAAGGATCATAAGCTGAATCGTTTTGTTGCGATCAAGGTGCTGAAGAGCACATATCGTTCGGATGAGACGTTTATTAAGAAGTTTTTAAGCGAAGCTCAGGCAGCAGCAGGATTGATGCATCCAAATGTAGTTAATGTCTATGATGTAGGGCAGGATCGCGGTCTTTATTATATGGTCATGGAGCTTGTAGAAGGAATTACGCTGAAGGATTACATTGAGAAGAAAGGAAAGCTTTCAGCAAAAGAGACAATCAGTATTTCCATCCAGATGGTGACAGGTATTCAGGCAGCGCATAACTGCCATATCATTCATCGGGATATTAAGCCGCAGAATATCATTATTTCCAAAGATGGAAAGGTTAAGGTTACTGATTTCGGAATCGCGCGGGCTACGACATCAACGGCAACACAGGCAGTAACAACGACAGTGATGGGATCTGTACATTACACATCTCCGGAACAGGCCAGAGGCGGTATTGTAGATGAGAAGAGTGATATCTATTCAGCAGGTATCACGATGTATGAGATGATCACCGGGCATGTTCCGTTTGACGGAGATTCGACAGTGACGGTTGCTTTGAAACATTTGAATGAAGTGATCAAGTCTCCAGCAGAAGAAGTTCCGGATATTCCGTACAGCCTGGAGTGCATTATTATGAAATGTACGCAGAAACTGCCGAATAAGCGTTATATGAGCTGCGAGGAGCTGCTTCAGGATCTGAAGCATTCACTGGTAGATCCGGAAGGGGATTTTGTTGTTCTTGATGGTGTGACAAGACGTATGCCGGCAACATCCCAGGATACAGGTCGGACTACGGTTGTTATGTCACCGGATGAACTGAATCGTATGAAGAATCGTCAGAATTATAATGATGATTATGACGACGATTATGATGACGATTATGACGATGATTATGAGGACGACTACGATGACCGCCGTAGAAGCCGTTATGATGATGACGATGACTACGACGACCGCCGTAGAAGCCGTTATGATGATGACGATGACTACGACGACCGTCGCAAAGACCGTTATGATGACCGGAATCGCCGTAAGAAGAATGAAGTAAATAAAGACACGAAGAAGATCATGAAGATTCTTATGGTTGTTGCCGGTGTTGTGATCGCACTTTTGATCATGTTCCTTGTAGGAAATGCAGTGGGCGTATTTAAAGGTGGAAAAGGAACGACTACACAGCAAACGGATTCAGAGATGGTAAAAGTACCGGATGTGACAGGCAAGACATATGAGGAAGCACAGAAAGAACTGAACAAATATGATCTCGGAATCCATAAGTCAACTGCGCCTTCCGATACTGTTGCAAAAGGAAAGATTATCAGCCAGGATCCTGCTGATGGAAAGAAAGTAAAGAAGCATACAACAGTCAATGTTGTGATTAGTTCCGGTGAGGAAGCAAAGACAACAACCATTCCAAATGTTGTTGGAATGTCGGAAGCTGATGCGGAAAAAGCACTTCAGGATAAGAATCTTGTTGTGAAGAAAGGTGATCCGGTCTACAGTGATGATGTGGAACAGGGAGAAGTTGTTTCTGTTAGTCCGAGTGAAGGGGCAGAAGTAAAAGAAGGAACAACAGTTACTCTTGTAATAAGCAAGGGAAATCAGCCGGCAACAGTCCCGAAACTTACCGGAAAGTCCCAGTCGGATGCTGAAGCAACACTTTCACAGGCTGGCTTGTCCGGAAATGCAACGGAAGATTACAGTGATACTGTAGAAAAAGGATTGGTTATTTCACAGGATACAGATGCCGGAAAAGAAGTATCTAAAGGTACAACAATTGGATATGTGGTGAGCAAAGGACCAAAGCTGACGGTGGTTACTGTGCCGGATCTGTCCTATAAAGATAAAAACACAGCCGAGAAACTGCTGAAACAGGCAGGACTTACACCAGAGTATATTGGTGAAGATTATAGTGATAATTATCCGAAAGGACAGGTATTCTATCAGTCTGTCAGCAGCGGTACACAGGTGGAAAAAGGAACAACTGTCCAGTATATGGTCAGCAAAGGAGCTCAACCATCAGCCCCGGATAGTGGAAATTCCGGAAATGATTCCGGAACAGAAGAGAACACGAATCAATGATAACAGAGAGCAAGTATATGCAGGGAAAGATAATAAAAGGAATTGCCGGATTCTACTACGTGAATGTAGTAGAATCCGGAATTTTTGAATGTAAAGCAAAGGGTGCTTTTCGAAAAGACGGAATCAAGCCGTTGGTCGGTGATGATGCTGTGATCGAGGTACTTGATGAAAAAGAAATGACAGGAAATATCACAGAGATCCTGCCGCGTAAGAATGAGTTGATTCGTCCGGCAGTAGCCAATATTGATCAGGCACTGGTTGTATTTGCAGTGACAAAACCGAAACCACATTATAATCTGTTAGATCGTTTTCTTGTCATGATGGAACGAAAAGAGATACCTGTCGTATTATGTTTTAATAAGACAGATATTGCAAGCCATCCTGAAATTGCAGAATTGAAAGAAGTTTATACCGGATGCGGATATCCGGTAATCTTCACAAGTGCGAAGGAAGAAGAAAATATCAGTGAGTTAAAATCACTTTTAAAAGGAAAGACAACTTCGATTGCAGGTCCTTCCGGTGTTGGAAAATCATCCCTGATCAATCTTCTGCAGTCTGAAGTGAAGATGGAGACAGGAAGTATCAGTAAGAAGATTGATCGGGGGAAACATACAACAAGACATTCCGAACTGATCGTGATCGGAGAAGAGTCTTATATTATGGATACTCCGGGATTCAGTTCTCTTTACGTCAATGATTTCGAAAAAGAAGATTTAAAATATTATTTTCCGGAATTTACACCGTTTGAAGGACAGTGCAAGTTCAATGGCTGTGACCATATTCATGAACCCGGATGCGCTGTAAAAGAGGCAGTTGAAGAAGGGAAGATCCATAAGATCAGATATGAAGATTATACGGAGATGTACCGTGAACTAAAGGAAAGAAAGAGGTATTAAGTTTATGAAAAATATTTTGGCACCATCTATTCTCTCAGCAGATTTCAAGATTTTAGGAGAACAGTTGAAATTAACAGAAGAAGCAGGCGCAGAGTATATTCATTTTGATGTGATGGACGGAATGTTCGTTCCAAGCATTTCCTTTGGAATGCCTGTTCTCGCATCAATCAAGGGAGCAACAACACAGACACTGGATGTTCATCTTATGGTGACAGAACCGATCCGTTATGTGGAAGAATTCGTGAAAGCAGGAGCAGATATCGTTACAGTTCATTATGAAGCATGTGAAGATCTGCAGGCAACAATTGATAAAATCCATGCAGCAGGAGCGAAAGTGGGAATTTCTATTAAACCAAAGACACCGGTTGATGTACTGCTTCCGTATCTGGATCAGGCAGAGATGTTTCTGATCATGTCTGTAGAACCGGGATTCGGCGGACAGGCATTTATTCCGGAATCACTGGAACGCATCAGTGAATTGAGAAACCTTCTGAATGAAAAAGGACTTACAACTGATATTGAAGTAGATGGTGGAATCTATCATAAAAACGTGGCAGAAGTACTTGCAGCCGGAGCGAATGTAATGGTCTCAGGTTCAGGTGTTTTTAAAGGTGATATCAAAGATAATACAGCAAAGTTTATGGAGATTTTAAACGGCAATGTGTAAGAGAACAGTTATTGTGAGCGGGGGAATGCTGGAAGAAGATTTTATCCTTCCAATTCTTGAGGCAGAAGAGACAGAATTTATTATCGGAGTAGATAAAGGACTCGCATTTCTTTATGAACATAAGATCAAGCCGGATTACATTGTGGGAGATTTTGACAGTGTACCGGAAGAAGTGATCGATTATTATAGAAAAGAAGCAAGTGTACCGATCCGGGAGTTCAATCCGGTAAAGGATGCGTCTGATACGGAGATTGCACTTCGTATGTGTCTTGGACTCAGAAGAAAAGAAATCTGGATTCTTGGAGGAACAGGAAATCGTCTGGATCATTTCTGGGCTAATGTTCAGTGCCTGAATATTGCACTTGAAGCAGGATCTCAGGCGATGATCTTGGACAGTCATAATAGAATTCGTCTGCTTGATCATGGAATCGCAATTCGCAGAGAAGAAGCTTTCGGAAAGTATTTTTCAGTATTTCCGATGCAACTTCCGGTTGAGGATTTCTGTATCAGCGGTGCAAAATATCCATTGCAGAATCATTTGCTCTCATCAGGAGACAGCTTGTGTGTGAGTAATGAGTTTGCAGAAGGTGAAGATGAAGTGAAGATCTCTTTCGTGCTTGGAAAAGTGATTTTGATGGAGACGAGAGATTGAAATTCAAACTCCTTTATAGTGTGGTATTAGATGCTATTTGAGGGCTTCTTTTTTGGAAAAGTCCGTTACAATATACAGAGGTGTTATGTATATTGTAATGGACTTTTTGTATATATTCTAGAAAAATCAGGAGGTGTGTATGGTAATAGGAATTATAGAAGATGATAAATTGTTAAGAAAAGCATTAGATACATCTTTGAAAAATCAAGGTTATACAACGATTCTTGCCGCTTCAAGAAAAGAGGCAATTAAAAATATAGATAGTTCTGTAGATTTGTTGATCGTAGATATTGGATTGCCGGATGGGGATGGAATAAATCTATATCAGGAGCTTCAAAAAAATGGAAAAATTCCAGCTATTTTTTTAACTGCAAAAGATGATGAAAAAGATATGTTAAAAGCGTTTGATACAGGAGCAGATGATTATGTGGTTAAACCATTTTCAATAAAGGTATTGCTAAAACGTATAGAAGTTGTTTTAAAGAGAAAGTCAAATGAAAATACTTTTATGTGCGGACAAGTCATTTTATATTCTGATAGAAAACAGGTTTTCGTCGGAGAGACGGAAATATTTTTGACAGTCAAAGAGTATCAGCTTTTAGAATATCTTATTATGAATCAGAATCAGGTTCTTACAAAAGAGATGATAATGGAAAATATATGGGGAATCGATAGTGAATTCATTGATCCTAA
>ERZ1026858.524-NODE-524-length-20894-cov-38.921685_pt1 | contig 20894 bp, 12 predicted proteins | sample MGYA00380159_ERZ1026858 | MGnify/ENA primary metagenome ERZ1026858 (study PRJEB33269, sample SAMEA4719795) | human gut metagenome | biome: human-associated habitat; feature: organic feature; material: feces | place: Cameroon | collected 2013-10 ...
CACGGTAAGGAACCATCACACCCTTGGAGAAACCGGTGGTACCACTGGTATAGTTAATCATCGCCAGCTCGTCTGGGTCCTGGTCGATGTAGTAGCTTACGTGGTTCTTGCGGAAATACTTAGGATACTTGATGCCGAACATCTCGTTAAGGTGTTCGCGGGCGTATGTCAGCTTATCGGTGCGTGAAACCACGAGCGAGTAGTCTGGAATGTAGATGATACCCTCCAGTCCCGGCATCTTGGTTGCGTCCACCTGAGTAGCCACAACATCACCCACGAAGAGCAACTTGGCATCGCTGTGGTTCACGATGTTGTGAATCTGTTCAGGCATGAACTCATGCAGGATAGGCACCGCGATGGCACCGTAGGTCAAGGTAGCGAGGAATGCCACCGCCCAATTAGCACTGTTACGACCGCAGAGGGCAATCTTGTCGCCCTTCACTACGCCGGAGTTCTCAAACATGATGTGCAGCTTTTCAATCTTGCGTGCCACATCGTGATACTGCAAGGTGGCTCCCTTGTAGTCGGTCAGGGCATCCATATCCCAATGGTCTACGATGCTCTTCTGTATAAGTGCGTTAAAGCTAGGAATTTCCATATTCTTATTCATTTCTCGTTTTATTCTTTATATAGTGCGTCCTGATAGAGGAGCGCTTATTATATAGCGTCCTGATAGAGGTAGCGCTTAATCGACTTCTTTGCCGTCTTTTCGAATTCAGTGTCGTGCAACTGGATGCGCGAGATTTTTGCGAAGCTTGGCATCTGCAGGTTCAGGTCCTTTCGGTTCTGCTCCATGATGTTGACGAGGTCTTCCTGGCTGAATCCCATCTCCTGGCTTTCGTCCATTTCCGGATGCACCAGTGCCACGAGCTTGTCGTCTTTTTGGAGTACGATGCTCTCGTTCACCATCGGCATGGAGTTGAGTTTGTCTTCTATCTCCTCCGGATAGATGTTCTGTCCGTTAGGGCCCAGCAGCATGTTCTTGCTTCTTCCTCTTACGAAGAAGTGGCCTTCGGCATCCATCGTTGCCAGGTCGCCCGTGTGGAACCATCCGTCTTCATCGAGTACGGCATCCGTAGCCTCCTGGTTCTTGTAGTAGCCCTTCATCACGTTGATGCCTCGGCAAACCAGTTCGCCGGCCACGTTTTCAGGGTCATCGCTCAATACCTTCACCTCCATGTGCTTCACGGCAACGCCGCAGCTTCCTGCCACATAGTTGTCCTGATGGGCGAAGGTGATGAGTGGAGCGGTTTCGGTGGTTCCGTAGCCCATGGCGATAGGGAAGCCCACGCTGATGAAGAAGTTCTCAATTTCCTTGTTGAGTGGTGCACCGCCCACAACCACCTCGTAAGGGCGATTGCCAAACTTGCGGAGCACGAACTCGCGAACCTTCTCCTTGATGCGCTTGTTGATGACAGGCATGTTCATCAGGAGGCGGGCACGGTTGGTCTGGATATGTGGGAACACTTCCTTTCTCACAATCTTGTCTACCACGAGCGGTACGGCGAAGAGGATGTCGGGCTGAATCTCAGCCAGTGCCTCAGAGATGAGCGTTGGGCTCGGCAGGCGGGTGAGGAAGAAGATGTGGTTACCCATCACGATGTTGAAGAGGAACTCAGTCATCAGTCCGTACATGTGTGCCATCGGCAGGGTAGAGAGGATGTTGCAGTTCTTTCCTATCTTCTTGCTCACGGAGTCGATGAGATAGTCGAGATTGCCCCAGAGTGCCCTGTAAGGCAGCATCACACCCTTAGAGAACCCTGTGGTTCCGCTGGTGTAGTTGATCATCGCCAGTTCTTCAGGATCATCCACGTGATACTTTACGTGCTCTGCCCGGAAATACTTAGGATATTTGTGGCCGAACATGGCGTTGAGGTGCTCGCGCGCGTAGGTCAGTTTTTCTGAACGGGAGATGACGAGCGAATTGTCGGGCAGATAGATGATGCCTTCCAGTGTAGGCATCTCGTCCGGATTGATTTCCGTAGCCACCACATCGCCCACGAAGAGCAGTTTGCTCTCGCTGTGGTTCACGATGTTGTGAATCTGCTCAGGCTTAAATTCGTTCTGTATAGGTACGACAATGGCTCCGTAAGTAATAATGGCCAGGAAGGCTACTGCCCACTGGCTACTATTTCTTCCGCAGACGGCAATCTTGTCGCCCTTCTTCACATCGCTGTTTTCAAACAGGATGTGCAGTTTCTCTATCTTTCTAGCAACATCGTGGTACTGGAGTGTGGCTCCCTTGTAATCGGTGAGCGCATCCAGATGCCAATTCTTGATGATGCTTCTCTCAATATACGAGTTAAAACTTGGTATTGAATTCATTGCACAGTTTACAAAATTTTGTGCAAAGATACGGAAAATACTGCACACTACAAAAAAATATGTGCATTATTTTTGATAAAGGGGCAAATTAATTGTAAAACCGGAGAAAAAGGATAAGTTTTGTCCCATTATTACCATTTGGAGTTGGCAATAATGGGATGAAAACCTTATTTTTTACCTCATCCTTAAAATCGGGGATGGGGGAGATTCAATGCTTATTCATATCTCATCGATTTGGCTGGATGGATATGCGAGATGAGGTAGCTTGGGGCTACGAGCATGAACACGCTGATGAGCAGGGTGGCTACATTCAGCGCCACGATGAAGAGCCAGTTGAACTCCACGGGCACCGTACTTACGTAGTAAGTCTGCGCATCGAGTTTTAGCACCCCTGTGAAATACTGCACTGCCAGAATTGCCAGGGCGATGATGTTGCCCAGCAGCATTCCCCTGCCTATGATGAACACGGCAAACCAGAGGAAGGTGTGGCGGATGGTGCGGTTGCGGGCACCCAAGGCCTTGAGTACGCCAATCATCGAGGTGCGTTCCAGGATGATGATGAGCAATCCGCTGATCATGGTTACGCCTGCCACGATGAGCATCAGGGCGAGGATGATCCACACATTGAGATCCATCAGGCCGAGCCACTGGAAGATGTTCGGGTTCAAGTCTTTGATGGTGGCACTGCTGTAGGTTTCGCCATAATGATCCACGGTGCGGTTCACCTTATTTATTATATAGTCTTCCGTCTCGTTGAGTTTCTCGAAATCGTTCACCGTCAGTTCGGCTCCGCTGGCCTGGTCGTCCATCCATCCGTTCAGTTTCACGGCGGTGTAGAGGTCGGTATAGACCATCGTCTCGTCGTATTTCTTCAGGTTGGTCTGATAGATTCCCTGAATGGTGAACCGGCGCATTCTCACTCCGTTGTCGTCGATGAAATAGGCGAAGATTCTTTCTCCGTTCTTCAGCTTCAGCTTGTCGGCCATCAGCTTGGAAATCAGGATTTTGTTGTGACTTGCCTTGTCGTCAAACTTCGGTATGCTTCCTTCCACCATGTTCTGGTGGATGAAGGTGGAGTCAAACTCCGGACCCACGCCCTTGAAGGCAACGCCCAGAAAGTCGCTGTCGGTCTTGAGGATTCCTTCCTTCATGGCGAATCGCTGTACGTGTTTCACGCCCGGAATCTTGCGGAGCACGCCCATCATCGAGTCGTTCATCACCACGGGATACTGGTTCTGCTGCTGCAGGGTCATGAAGTCCGCCACCTGTATGTGGCTTCCGAATCCCACCACCTTGTCGCGGATGGTATGCTTGAAGCCCAGCACCACGCATACCGACATGATCATGATGGCGAGACCGATGGCAACGCCAGCGGTGGCTATATGGATAGCAGGGCGAGAAACTTTACGTTTATCGCCCTGGTCGCTATACAATTTCTTTGCTATAAATAGAGGAAAGTTCATATCTTACAGTCCTTCGTCTTCAACTCTTCCCGGATAAGCCTCCAGTGCCTTGGCAAGCACTATCAATGCTCTATTCAGGTCGTCCTTCTTCAACACGTATGCCATACGCACCTGGTTTCTTCCGGCTCCAGGAGTGGTGTAGAAACCGGAGGCTGGCGCCATCATCACGGTTTCGCCCTCGTACTCAAACTCTTCCAGGCACCAGCGGCAGAACTTATCTGAATCGTCGATAGGCAGTTTTGCCACGGTGTAGAAGGCACCCATTGGAATTGGGGAATATACGCCAGGAATACGGTTGAGTCCGTCAATCAGGCACTTACGGCGCTCCACATACTCATCGTATACATCACGATAGTACTCCTCGGGAGCATCGAGCGAAGCCTCGGCCACAATCTGACCGATGAGTGGAGGAGAGAGACGTGCCTGGCAGAACTTCATCACCGCCTTGCGGATTTCTGCGTTCTTGGTAATCAGGGCACCCACACGGATACCGCACTCGCTGTATCGCTTAGACACGGAGTCGATGAGCACGGTGTTCTGCTCGATGCCTTCCAGGTGCATCGCACTGATGTATGGGCTGCCGGTGTAGATGTACTCACGGTAAACCTCATCAGAGAAGAGGTAGAGATCGTACTTCTTCACCAGGTCGCGAATCTGGTTCATCTCTCTGCGTGTGTAGAGATAGCCCGTAGGGTTGTTAGGGTTGCAGATCAGGATGGCACGGGTGTGCTCATTGATCAGCTCCTCAAACTTCTCCACCTTAGGCAGCGAGAAACCCTCCTCGATGGTAGTGGCGATGGTGCGGATCTTGGCACCCGCCGAGATGGCGAACGCCATATAGTTAGCGTATGCTGGTTCTGGCACGATGATTTCATCTCCCGGGTTCAGGCAGCTCATGAACGAGAAGAGCACAGCTTCTGAACCTCCCGATGTGATGATGATGTCATCGGCAGTAACATTGATGTTGAATTTCTTGTAATAATCCACCAGCTTCTCACGATAACTGAGATAGCCCTGGCTTGGAGAATACTCCAGGATGGTGCGGTCGATGTGCTTGAGCGCATCGAGACCACATTGAGGAGTAGGGAGGTCTGGCTGACCGATATTGAGGTGATAGACCTTAACTCCACGTTTCTTTGCTGCGGCAGCCAGAGGAGCCAGCTTTCTGATAGGTGACTCAGGCATTTCGAGGCCGCGTACTGATATTTCAGGCATCTTTTAAAAATTCTATCTGTTAATTATCCATAGCGAGGGTTGCAGAATCGATTACATCGAATGCGGAATCGATTAATTCGAAATCCCAACTTTTCGCAATTCGCTTGCAAAGGTAAGCAATTTCATTGAAAAATCGTAATAGATTGGGTTAAAAAATCATTTTTTAGTAAAAAACTCTTTATTCTGTTGTTCTTTTGCATTCTTTTTTATAACTTTGCATCACAATTGTGCCTTTTTTTGGCTACCTTATATAATAAGGTAAGATGAAAGTGGGGAAAAGACGAAGGCGGATGAAGGGCAATTGGGATATGAATGGTATAACTTAGTATAAAACGAATATTAAAATAAATAATAAAAGGAAAAGAAATTATGAGAAGTAGAACAAGTACTTGGTTTGAGACTAAAGTTAAATATCAGAAGACCATGGAAGATGGTTCAGAGAAGGTTGTTTCTGAGGCTTACGTTGTGGATGCCCTGAGCTTCACCGAGGCAGAGAGTGCCATCATCGACGAGATGTCTGTTTACGTGAGTGGCGAGTTGAAGGTGAGCGGCATCGGCAAGGCTTGCTATGGCGAAATCTTCTTCAGCGACCTGGATGATGACGACAAGTGGTACAAGGCCAAGCTTCAGTTTATCACCATCGATGAGAAGAGTGAGAAGGAGAAGCGTTCTAACGTGGTTTATCTGGTTCAGGCTAAGTCGTTGGCTCGTGCCTTGCGTTATATCGACGAGGTGATGGGCAAGACCATGATTGATTACGATATCGTGGGTCTCAACGAGACTAAGTTGATGGATGTTTTCGAGCACCACGCTCCTGGCGAGAAGAAGGAGGAGAAGAACGACGTTCCGGAGTACGAGCAGGGCAAAGCCGAGTAAATAGATATCCTGGTGTCATATTTCCGGCAAGAGCAAATGGCTAAGGAATCATTTATTAATTATTAATTATAAATTATTAATTGAAAAATGTATGATGTAAAAGGAAATCTTCATGAGGTGTTGGGCAGTTTGCCTGCTGGTGTCCGCCTGGTGGCCATCAGCAAGTTTCATCCCAACGAGTATATTGAGGCTGCTTACGCCGAGGGTCAGCGTATCTTCGGCGAGAGCCATGAGCAGGAACTTGCCAAGAAGGTGGAGAGCTTGCCTAAGGATATTGAGTGGCATTTCATAGGTCATCTTCAGACCAACAAGGTGAAGTACATCGCCCCTTATATCTCTATGATTGAGTCGGTGGATAGCCTGAAACTGATGAAGGAGATTAACAAGCAGGCGGCGAAGCACGACCGGGTGGTGAAGATTCTTTTGGAGCTTCATATTGCCGAGGAGGATACGAAGTCGGGTTTGTCATTGGCTGCCTGTCGTGAGCTTCTGGAGGCTGGCGAGTGGCGTGAGTTGCCTCATGTTGAGATATGCGGTTTGATGATGATGGCATCGAATACGGATGATGAGCAGCAGATAGCCCGTGAGTTTGATGCTGCCGCTGCGTTTTTCGATGAGGTGAAGCAGAAGTATTTTGCCGATTCTCCTGCCTTCTGCGAGCGCAGTTGGGGCATGAGTCACGACTATCATATAGCCGTAAACCACGGCAGCACGATGGTTCGTGTGGGTACCACCATCTTCGGGCCTAGGGTATATTAAGATTTAGGATATTTTCTGTTCGGCACTGGCGGATGCATATACGCCAGTGCCGAATGTGTATCCGCCAGTGGCGGATGGAAGTTTTATTATTTCTCCTTCACTTCTTTCCAGTCAATCAGTCCCTTTCCTTTTTCGTCCAGTTCCACGGCTAGGGCTATTACCTTTCGCTTGTCTGCCTTGAAAGGTTCCGTGTAGCCTCTGTCTTTGATTTGGCTTTCGGCAGCAGCGAGACCTCCGTTGTTGGATAGTTTCAACTCTAATACAGAGATGATGTCTTGTGTCTCTACTATCATATCGATTCTGCCGGTTGCAATCATTTTTTCTACCTCTACCTTAAACCCGATGGCATTGAAGATGGTACTCATAATGAGACGATAGCGCTCTTCCATATCCATGCTTGCCAATTTTTTGTTGCTGTATGGAACATCGGCTATCAGCGCTTTCAGTAATTTCTTGGCTTCGTCAAGATTGCCAAGCATCATGTGCATGTAGAGAAAAGACTGGGTTGATTGGATATCACTCCTTTTTCTCATGGCCAAGGCTGGAAGCACCGTTTCGTAGAGGGCTTGTTTCACCTCGTGGTTCGGAATGCCTAATATATAGAGGCCTTTCATGTATCCCTTGATGGTAAGGTATCCCGATTGGTAAAGGAATAATTCGGCACCTCCGCCTGTTACATCAGATGTCTCAATGATGCTGCTGATGAGGGCACTGTGGTCGAAATCTTTTAGCCTTATCTCCATGTCATCCACAAACTTAGGCAGAAGCGATGTGGCTCCCGATGCTGCCCAGTAGTTGCGCAGCTTCTTGTCGGTCAGGGCATTGAGGAGACTGAATGGATTGAAGATATCTACCATGTTGTCTGCACAGAAATGATAGCCGTCATAGTAGGCTTGCAGCTGATTGAGGGTTTCCGCCAGGCTCCATCCGTTTGCTTCTCCCATAGCCTCCAGTTCCGGCTTGAAGTTTTGGGCAACTTCATCCTTCGTGATTCCGCAGATAGCGGCAAAGGGGGCATCGAAACTGATGTTGCTCAGATTGTTTAATACCGAGAAAAGTGAAATCTGGGTAAACTTAGTGATGCCCGTGATGAAGACCAACTTCTCAAATTCATCGTCTGCCTTCAATATCGAGAATACGGCTTTGTAGATGTCGGTGCATGCCTCATGCTCCGGAGTCTTCCAGGAATGCTGCAGGGGTGCATCGTATTCGTCGATGAGGATGGCAACCTGCTGACCCGTCTGTTGGCAGGCCGTTTGGATGATGGTGTCAAAGCGGTCTGGTAACGACGAACCCTCCAGGACTGTTATCTTGTATTTCTCCTCCAGTCGGGTGAAGGCAAGATTCAGGTACGAGCGAAGCGAAGCTGCTTCTATACCCGCTCTGCTCATATCCAGGCGAATGACGGGTCTTTTAATCCATTCCTTCTCCATCTCCATGATCTTCAAGCCCTCAAAGAGTTCTTTCTTTCCTTCGAAATAAGCCTGCAGTGTATCCACCAGCAGTGATTTACCGAAGCGGCGTGGGCGGCTCAGGTATTTATACATCTTTCCCCTATTGGCAAGTTGCCAGATGATATCTGTCTTGTCAACATATAAGAATCCTTCTTTTCTGATTTTCTCAAAAGACTGGATTCCCACCGGGAGCATTCTTTCTTCAAAAGTTGTTGCCATATTCTATTCTTGTTTTATCCGATGCAAAGATACAATATTTATTTGATTTGGCAATAAATAAAGGGCAAAAGTTTTCACTCTTGCCCTTTTATATTTATATGATGTTTCCTAGAAAACCACCTTCTTTCCCTTGTTCGTTATATACAGATGACCCTTCTTCGGGGTCTGTACGCTTCGACCTTCCAGGTCGAAGTATTTTGTAGTTCTTGTATCATCCATTGTGATATTGTTGATGCCAGAACTTTCCTCGACCGACAAAAAGATTTGAGCAGCAAGTTTTCCTTCTTTATTCTTAGGGCAAGCTATGATTCTCGCTTTTCCAACTGAAATTCCTGTAACCACACCATTGTTATCAATAGTGGCAACTTCAGGGTCAATGGTTTCCCATATGATTTCCTGGCAGGAAGAAAACTCTGGGGTTATCTTTCCTGTAAGTTTTACTTGCTCGCCTACCTTTAGTATATAGGTAGGGGTGTATATATCGAAATCTGTAGGGCTGGTGCTGCAGCGACAATCAATGGTTGCTTCAGCATAAATGCCAGAGCCGTCCATAGCTGTTACTCTTACAACAATGGTTCCAGTTCCATCAATACCCGTAAGTACACCAGTAGGCGAGATCATAGCTTTTACATCTCCGCTTCTACCAACAATGCTCCATTTAATGTTAGTGCTGCTCGCTGAAGTAGGGAGGATTGTTGCTATAAGATGAAGCTCATGGCTTGGTTCATATATTGACATATTGCCTTCCAAACTGCTGATGTGTAAGCTTTCTCCTGTTATTGTTTCTACAGCTTCTGAAGTACTGATAGCATTAGAGAGAATACACTCGTCGGCATCGCTTTGTACTGCCTGAACTCTGCTTAATTGTCTGGCCTTTGCAGATGTAAATGCAATGGCGTAATAGTTCGTACCGGATGGAGCCGAAGCATCTGTATAGTACTGCTGTGTGCCGGCTACTTGGGCTATTACTTCCATGTTATCTGGCGTAGTGCCACGTAATATTTGGTAACCTTCGATGTTCATACCTTCATAGGCATTCCATTGCAAGTTATACTCCTTCTTGTTGGTTGCTTTGTATATTGCCAGATGAACAGGTTGGTGTACTTCTGAGCATTCGCTTGTCTGCATGTTGTTATCAGCTAAGAGACGAATGCGATAGCGTTGCGACTTGATACGATTGTCACTCTTTTTGTCAAGATAGCTTCCTGCAGAAACAGAAACTGTATCGATAGCCTCAAACTGATCCAAACTATTGCTTTCGCGTAAGATTTCTACACGATTAACCATGCTAGGTACCTCTTTGTTCCAAGACAGTCTGTAATTTTTTCCTTCTGCTACAACACTTGTAATCTCAGGCGTAGGCATAATTTCGTCAACTACATTTACATCCATTCTGTTATAGAATGATAGACCTTCTTCCAGTGATGCTGTTACGGCAACATTCGACATGCCCGGTCTGTCGAATGTGAATGTCACAACAGAATCACCTGGAGTATAGCGATATTTGTAGGAAGATTCAAAACGGCATTTTTTCAACTCTGTGTTGTTGAAGATCTTAGGAACTTTAACTTTGATAGGTGTATATCTCATCACCTTGTTAGGGAAAGTCATTCCGAATTGGTCTTTTCTGTCGATGGTATAAACTTGTGTTTGATAAGTCTTGCCATCTACTTCCAGCTCAATGAATTTCTTTCCAGGTTCTTTCCAGCTGATTTCGTAAGTACCCTTGCCTTCACTTTCAATCGTAGCATCTGCAGATAGTTTGATATTGAAGTTCGAAGCTTGAGATCCTACATATTTCACTTCGCATTTGCTGCCCGTTAAGAAATATTTATGGTTTGTTTCCAGATATCCATCTGTATATACCGTAATCTCCGTGACTTTACTCATTGGTGAGTGTTCGCCCATCAAGTCGATGGATTGTATTTGTACCTCGTAAGTTTCTCCAGACTTCAGGCTGCTTGTAGGGATAAGCATTCTGGTAGCTTTGCGGTAGAAAACATTTGATGTGATAGTAGCCTTATCTTTCAGACCATTTAAAGGAGAAATGAGGAAAGCATTTTCTTCGCCCACCTTTTTGTTCTTGTACTTTATGCTTACGTTGTATCTCATCTGCGCCCAAGGAGTATGGTCATCTTTCGCATCGTCCCATTCCAGTTGCAAGCCCTTGTCCGTCATGTATGCTCTTATGTTGGCTGGAGCCTCGGGTGCTTTATTCTTAATATTGCTTACCCAACCATTTGGATAACCTCCTTTATAGAGAGGTTGCCATAGTGTTTCTTTTTCTATACGTTTGTATTTGTTCGTATAGTTGTCAATATAAGATTCACTATTGTTAATCTGAGGCTGCTTTAATTTGACAAACTTAAAGTTTGGTTGCATTAAATAGAGATTGCAATCATAACTGTATCTCTTAGATGTCATAAGATCAATATAGCCGTTGTTGTCAAGGTCATTTATCACTTTAACGCCTTCAGAAAAACTTGCTACAATCTCAGAGCATGGCCATTCGGATATAGGCTTTCCCTTGATGATATAGTATTTTTTGAAATCATCATAGACGAGATAGTCTGGATAACCGTCATTGTTGAAGTCTGCTACATCTTGAATTTTATACAAAGAAATACATTTATTTTCTACTTCGATATAGGAAAAGTCCGCTTTTCCATTATTCTCTTTCAAGAAGACATCTCCTTTGTAAGGATAATTATTGCCTTTCCATGTATCCCAGGCTCCATCTCTGTTGAAATCGTATAGATTATCTGTTTGTCCACCCCAGTTGCCATCGTTGTTGAAATCTACAAGATTAAAATAATATTTGCTGAATGTGGCATCTGTTTTGTATTCAAACTCACAATCTTGTTCTCCACTATTGATATATACGTTTTTACTAGATCTTTCTATCATGAAATCAAGATAACCATCTTTGTTAAAATCGTATGGTGTTAACCTACAATGTCTTAGATTTGTATTGAAGCTTTTTTTGATAGTGGTAATATTTCCTTTTTTATCAACATTTTTTAAAGCGTCATCGAAAACTTCTGGTGTTCCGTCTTGGTTGATATCAAGGATGTTTCCAAATGTCCCACTCCAAGAATCCCATAAGTCTTTGTTAAATGGTGTAACTTCTATTTCCTTAGTCTTACTTTTATAAATCTCACCATCAAGCTCCATTCCTGCGTATGCATAGAATTTACCTGCTGTATCAAACATTACCTTTATGGTATCGTTGTGTTCGCTGGATTTTATGATTTTTCCATTTCCTATATTCCAAGTATAAATGGCATTGTCCATAGGGCGCAAGATATTGAGCTGCAACGTATCTGTTGTAGCTATGTTGTTTGCTGAAGCTTCAATGACTGGTGACAAATCATTGTGCACATATACGAATTCATCAGACCAAGCGCCACCTAATCCTCCTGCGTCAATGGCTTGAACGGAGATGTAATATTTTCCGGCTTTTAAGTGGCTGGTATTCATGATGTAATTCTGCGATCTGCCCATGTTACCTTCAAAAAGGCATCTGCGAGTGCCGTCTTCATTGGAATTCGCAAACAGAATATCCCCTTTACCAGGTTGTGTGCCAATGCGCAGTTCATAGGTCAAATCACATGATGAGGTTTGTGCATCTGTGCCTTTTGTCCATGAAATTTTAAGCTTACCTGCATCTGCGAAGTATGTGGCAATAGGTGTGCTCATTTTTTCAGGGCGAGTGTTCTTCTGACAATTTGGTATGATGTCATAGATGAAATTTGGTATAAATGTTGTGTAACCATATTCCATTATACCATCGTTGTCGAAGTCACCGATGATTACATCATAGTTTTTATTTTCATTTGTTGTATTAAGTTTTATTAAAGTCGCACTTACATTCTTTAGGTTGCATTTGATAAGGTAATCTTTTTTCTTATCATCGCCAGTAGAGACTGCAATTTCATATAATCCGTCACCATCATAGTCTTTGCAACTATAGCTGAAATATTCACCATTAAGGTAGGTTTCCTTACGCTTGAATTTTCCATTGCCGTCGTTTCTGTAGAATGTAAGATAGGTGGCATCACTGGTAGGGATGAAGAATAGTAAATCTACGTCTCCATCTTGATCAAAGTCTCCAAAGAATACATTTTGCATGGTAGTATTGGAAAATAACTCCTGCCCATCCCCTAATTTTCCATCTGGTGTAGTGATGTGTAGTCTTACTGTTTCGTTTGCGTCAATATAGTCCAACTTTCCATCACCATTGATATCAGCGGAATAGATTTTGCCAATATGTCCGCTTTGGAAGAATTTTCCGTTGCCTAAGTTGTAATAAATACTTTTATTTGTTACAATATCCAACAGTCCGTCTCCGTTCATGTCCTTCAGATAAGTCTGACCATAGAAGGTTCCATCATTATCTCCAGCAATACTTCGGCTAGTAGGATTTTCCTCTGTTGCGGGTTGTTTTCTTGATTTGACAAACATACCTTCTGAAAGGGATGTTACAGGTAAGGCACAACCACTAGTACTAGTTGTGTAATTGCTTAGTGCCATCGTGTTGAGTTCGATGGTATCTCTTGTAACAGGAAATGCTTTCTTTGCAAATTCTCCATTGCTTTGCTGGATGTATGCGTAAAGGTAATTTCCTATTGATGCTCCTCGTTTATCTGTAGGAAAAAAGTCTGCAAGTCCATCTCCATTGATATCTCCTAGAATATACTGATATTCGAATTCTTTTATTGTATTCAGATTGTTCCATGGAGCATAGCTATAAGCCGATGTACAATAGATAGTTCCTGTATTGTCTAATCTAGAGAATGTGGCATAAAAACCTTCGTCTTTACTAGATATGATTTCTCCTTTAAATGAAGAGATAATGCAATTTTTGTGATCATTTGAATTACCGACAACTTCTAGTATGCCATCTTGATTCACGTCATAGAAACTCTGATATCCCTTTATTTGCCATGGGTGTTTACTTGGAGAAAGTAAGATCCTTTTATCTATTGTATAGGGTTGGGCAACAGATGTAAGGGGCAGGGAAAATGTACCTGCCAAAAGAATAAATACTTGTAATATAAAGTTTGTTCTTTTCATGTTGTAACAAAAAATGGCGTGCAACCGTTCGTGGCTTGTCTGCTACTCCGGTTACCGCCAAGTGACCTGCACATACAACAAGCACAGAACGGCTCACGCCAAAGAGGCATGAACCTTCCATCTGCTTGTTCTCGTATGTGCGAAAATTGGCGGTATTCGAGTAGTAGAGAACAAGAGCTAAAAGCTCAATATTTTAAATTAATAAATGTCGAACGTTTGACGCTTTATGGTTAGTTTTCTTTATAAACTCTTAACCTCTTGTGGCTGACAACACGTGCCAGGATGAGGGGGTGGGGAGCTGCCCCGATTTAGCGTCTTATATTCTTTATGTCTGTTTCTTATTCATTTTTTTATAGTTACACATTAGGGTAGTATAGCGATTTTTGTTGTATGGCTATATTTTCCCACTTATCAATTGCAAAAATATAAAAAATCCTGCAAAACGCCAAATGTTTTGCGGGATTTTATAGTGTGTATTTTATTTTTCTTGTCTTTTGCTGAGATTTTTTTTCTCTTTTCCTAGAAAATCACCTTCTTTCCCTTGTTCGTTACATACAGATGGCCCTTCTTTGGGGTCTGTACGCTGCGGCCTTCCAGGTCGAAGTATTTCGCTGGCTGGTTGTCTTCTGCCATTGTAATGCCCTCTACGGCTGCATCGGTGGCGAAATCCTTCAGGTAATCGAAGGTGACCATGCCGGTGGACTCATCCTTCTTGATGTTGTAGAGAGGACGGGTAGAGAGGGTGCTCCAGTTGAACTTCACCTGGGTAAGGCTATTGATGTCCTTGCCGTCTTCGCCTATCTTGTAGGCTGGGAATGGGTCGTTCTGGAGACTCAGGGTGTATTCATCCCATGAGTATTTGTAATCCTTGCCGTCGCCGCAGTTGGCCTGGTTGATGACGAGACCATCGGCTGGCACCACCATCACCCTTGAAATGCCCTTCTCGTCGTTAGGGAAATCGCCCAGACTCACTGTACTCTTGTCGGCATAGTCGATGCGCCAAACCAGCATGCCATATCCGTGGAGATACTTGTACCAGCCCTCGTTGCGGATGTTTTGAAGCAGGAGGAATTCGCCCTTGGCTCTCTTTTTCAAGTTGTCCTTAACCAGCTCGCTCACATCGCCCGATGAGTAGTCTGAGTTCGGGTTGAAGAAGAAGTTGTCGTCGTTAACATCGGCTTCAATCTTATAGGCCTTCGATGCCACATCGTATGGCTCCAGGGTCAGCTGCCCGGCTTCCGTTGGGCTTAGCGTGATAGGATCCACCCAGCCCATCAGCATCTTCTCCCATGGAGAGTATGGGGTAGGGCGATAGCCATCGTAGGTGTATTCGCCCGCATCCATCAAATCCCAGTATTCCGGACTCTGATTGTCGGCGTAAGTGGCTGGATATTCGGTTGGGTAATGGTCTGGCAGGCCCATGGTGTGCGAGAACTCGTGACAGAACAGTCCGATGCCGTTAATCTGGTAGATGCCATTCTCGGTATCTGCCGGGGTACCATTCAGCTCGTTGTTGATGCCGTAACGTGAAAAACGCTTGCCGTCGCATACCAGAGCATCGCCACGGATGCCGTTTTTGTCGTAGCGGTAGAAAGTGGTGGTTCCCGATTTCGGCCAGAGACAGTTGTCGTCATTGCCCGAGATACTCTCTGAATAGCCGGCGTAGATTACATATACCAGATCTACATAGCCATCGCCATCAGAATCATATTGCGAGAAATCCACATCTTTGTCTATCCGGGAGCATGCCTCGCCCAGCATCTGGTCGTTGCCCAGGTCTATCTTGCCGCTATTTCTGTTTTTTCCGTAAAAGGCGGATTCCTGGCTCATGGTGACAGGACCCACCACATCAAACTGAGGGGCGAACTTGCCTTCGCTGCAGAACTTAAAGTACTCTCTCACGGAGCCATAGTTGTTGAACCTCGGTTTCTGAGAATATACGGCAGCATCGGCCTCAGGAGCCGCTGCGCCCATCTCGGCATTGAGATAGTGGTTGAAGGTGGCCACCGGGTTGCTGCTCTTGAATTTCAGATCCTTGAACTCAACGAGGATGACCAGTGCCTTGGGACTGCCCGTGTGAGGGAAGTATCTGTTTTTGGCGTTGATGCCGCTGGCTCTGCTGGCCAGGTTTGCCTGATATGCCTGGTTAACTAGATTGGCTCTTATTTGTCGGGCCTGCTGGGCAGCGGAGTATTGTGCCTTGAGTTCCCCGATGGTAGTTTTCTCGTACTTTCCGTTGTCGTTGAGTCTGATAGGAGTACCATCGGTAGTGATATAATAGTAGAAGTTTTCATCGCCGTGGCGTGATGCAGATACGATGCTGCCATCGGCGAGTTGAACCTGGCAGATGCCTGGTTGAGCCTTGGCTGCTAACATGGAAGTGGCTGACAGCAAGGCAAAAGCTAAGCTTAGAATTGTTCTTTTCATTCTTTTTAGGATGAGATTTATTGTATTATTATTATTATTATTCGCAGCAAAGGAGTATGGCCCCCTCTCTATTTAAATATGCCTCTCTATTTAAAATAGTATTGTCCCTTTTTCTGAGTCTGCTTTCCGAATTCTATGGCGTGATGCGGACAGTGGTGATAGCAGGTGAAGCAGGTGAGGCAATCCTTGTGGTGCAACCATTCGGGATATTCGCCGTGACCGCCCTTGATATCGCCCACGGGACAAACATTGGCGCAGATGCCACACTTCACACACTTGTCTTTCTCCACATGGAATCGCTTGTCGGTGATGAGCACGTTTTCGAAGAAACCGCCCACTACCTTGGTGAAGAACCATGGGATAGGCCCCTTAACCAATCTGCTTACGCCTTCCTTCCTATCGAAAACTTCCTCACAAATCATGGCTAGCTCCTGAGCTGATTTCGATTTCTTCCTGATTTCCTTCTCTTTGGGATCCACATCCATGAAGGGAAGCCCCACGTAGGATTCCGGCATAATGAGAGAGTAGGAGGAAGATACCTCCGTAATGCCCAATGCTTGAAGCGATGGATTCTGAGAGATGATTTCGTTCAGGTTCTCGATGGTGAGCCCGATGCTGTCGCCTGCCGTACAAACGCAGTAGGCGAAGGGACGGTTTCCGGCAGCATCCGATAAATCCTTTCTTTCTGCTGAGGCCGAATTCTCGGCAGCATCCGAATCAGCCCTTTGGACTTTCATTCTTCTGATAAACTCCCTTACCAGCTTGGGAACCCTCCAGCCGTGTACGGGGAAAACGAATCCGAGCCGCTCATTCTCTTTCAGAATAAACGGCTCGGCTAGGGTATGACTTGAATCATCAGCCCTCATGTAGGGAGCGATGGAAATCAAGTCTTCATGAGTAGCCGACGCCAGTTTCGACGCCGCCCACTTGGTATTTCCTGTTCCTGAGAAATAAAATATCATGCTTATTTCTTTTCATTCATTACACCCTCAATGTAGATACGCGACATCTCTACATTACCATTGGTGCGAATGGTGATGCTCTTCTTGAAGTGGCCAGGGAACATGCCCCTGCCATTATAGGTTACACTAATCTGCCCCTTCTGACCAGGAGCAATAGGCTGTTTGGTGTAAGATGGAACCGTGCAACCGCAGCTGGCGATGGCCTGATTGATAACGAGAGGCTTGTTGCCCACGTTGGTGAAGGTGAATGTAGCCTTCTGAACTGGCGAAGTCTCCTCAAAGGTACCGAAGTCGTGTACCACCTTCTCAAACTTAATCTCTGCCTGAGCAGAGGCGCTTGTTACCATGGCTACAAGCATGGTCAGAGCCAATATGATTCTTTTCATTTTCATATCCTTTCTTATTTTTATATCTTTTCTTTTCTTTATCTTTAGAAATTCCTTTATCGGAATATTCCCTATAGTCTGGATTTCTTTTATCTATTTGGATGCAAATTTACATATAAAGTTTAGTATATCGCCACTTTTTTACATTATTTATAAAATAAGTGGCGATATTTATTAAATAGCAACGAATTTTAGAGCTTGGCAAGAAACTGTCCCGTTAAACTCTCCCGGCAGGCTGCCACTTCCTCTGGAGTTCCCTCCACCACCAGGTTGCCGCCCTTGTCGCCGCCCTCAGGACCCAGGTCGATGATGTAGTCGGCACATTTGATTACATCAAGATTGTGCTCGATGACCACCAGCGAATGACCCCTTTCTATCAGGGCATTGAAGGCGTGCAGCAGGCGCTTGATGTCGTGGAAGTGGAGACCCGTGGTCGGCTCGTCGAAGATGAAGAGCGTTGGCGACTGCTCCTCCTTGCTGATGAAATAAGCCAGTTTCACACGCTGGTTCTCACCGCCCGACAGCGTGCTCGAACTCTGGCCCAGCTTGATGTAACCCAGGCCCACATCCTGCAGCGGCTTCAGGCGGCTCACGATGGTGCGGCAGAAGTCGAAGTCGCCCTCGTGGTGCTGGTTCTTCTCGTCGCCGAAGAACTCGATGGCTTCGTTCACGGTCATGTTGAGCACATCGTTGATGTTCTTGCCGGCCACCATTACCTCCAGGATATCGTGCTTGAATCGCTGACCCTTGCACGCCTCGCAGGTCAGCGTCAGGTCGGCCATAAACTGCATCTCGATGGTTACATAGCCCGCACCCTTGCATTCCTCGCATCTTCCGCCCTCAGTGTTGAAGGAGAAGTACTGCGGCGTGAAGCCCATCTGCTTGGCTAGCGGCTGGTTGGCAAAGAGACTTCTGATGGCATCGTATGCCTTCAGATAGGTGGCTGGATTGCTGCGTGTGCTCTTGCCGATAGGGTTCTGATCTACGAACTCCACGTGCTTCACGGCATCCACATCGCCCTCCATCTGCTGGAATTCGCCCGGCGCATCGCATACCAGGTCGAGCTTTCGGCGCATGGCCGGGTAGAGGATGCCCTTGATGAGCGAACTCTTTCCCGAGCCCGATACGCCTGTTACCACGGTGAATACGTTGAGCGGAATCTTCACGTCGATGCCTCGCAGATTGTTCATTCTGGCACCCTTGATTTCGATGAATCGGTTCCAGATGCGATGGCTCGATGGGCGGTCGATGGTTTCGTGGTGCGTGAGATACTGGATGGTGTGACTCTCGGGATATTTCTCCAGCAACGCCTGCTGCTCGGCAGGGTCGGTGGTGGTATATTCCGAATGCGGACCGGCATATACCAGTCGGCCGCCCAGGCGTCCGGCATCCGGACCGATGTCTATCAGATAGTCGGCAGCCCGCATGATCTCCTCGTCGTGCTCTACCACCACCACGGTGTTGCCCAGTTCCTGCAACTCTCGCAATACCTTGATCAGTCGGTCGGTGTCGCGGCTGTGCAGACCGATGCTCGGCTCATCGAGGATATACACGCTGCCCACCAGCGAGGACCCCAGGTTGGTGGTCAGGTTGATGCGCTGGCTTTCACCTCCGGAAAGGGTGTTGGATAATCGGTTGAGGGTAAGATAGCCCAGTCCCACATCCAGCAGGAATTGCAGGCGATGTGTAATCTCGGTGAGCAGGCGCTTGGCTATCTCCTTTTCGTTATCCGATAGCTCCAGGTTCTTGAACCAGGCGCTGAGGTTCACAATCGACATATCCACCAGTTCGGTGATGCTCTTGCCGCCAATCTTCACGTAGTTCGCCTCCTTTTTGAGTCGTGTGCCGTGACAGGCAGGGCACACGGTCTTGCCTCTGAATCGGCTCAGCATCACGCGGTATTGAATCTTATACTGGTTTTCCTTCACCATTCTGAAGAACTCGTCGATGCTCACACGGTCGTGCGGTTCACGGTCTTTTTCCGATGGCAATCCGTGCCAGAGCCAGTCTTTCTGCTGCTGCGTCAGTTCATAGTACGGCTTGAAGATAGGGAAGTCGTAGGGTTCCGCCCGACGGATGAATTCCTTGAGCCACATGCCCATCTTCTCGCCACGCCAGCACACCACGCAACCGTCGTAGAGGCTCAGCGAAGTGTTGGGAATCACGAGTTTCTCGTCGATGCCGATGACGCTTCCGAAGCCCTCGCAGGTAGGGCAGGCGCCCAGCGGCGAATTGAAGGCAAACATATTGTCGGTAGGCTCCTCAAACTGCATGCCGTCGGCTTCGAATCGGGTAGAGAAGTCGTAGCAGATGTTGCTTGGCGGGAAGACGAGTCGGCAGGCGCCATCGCCCTCGTAGAAGGCGGTTTCGGCAGAGTCGAAGAGGCGGCTGATATCATCCTTCTCGTCGCTCACCGATGCACGGTCGATAACGAGATAGATTTCCCGGTTTTTCTCTTTCTGCATCTGGGTGAGTTCCTCGCCGGTTGCCTCCAGAATTTCCTTATCTCCAGCTTCCAGGAAATCTTCTATTCTGATGAATTCACCCTTCTGCATGATGCGGGCATAGCCCTCCTGCATGTACATCTCCAGCTGCTCTCTGAGGCTGCGGCCTTCGATGACATGGATAGGGGCGAGGATTACGAATCGGGTACCCTTGGAATACTGTCGGGTGCAGGCGAGGACATCCTCCGTGGTATGTCGCTTCACCTCCTGTCCGCTGATAGGCGAATAGGTTTTTCCTATTCGGGCGAAGAGCAGTCGCAGGTATTCGTAAATCTCGGTGCTGGTGCCCACGGTGGAGCGGGGGTTGCGGGCTATCACCTTCTGTTCGATGGCGATGGCAGGCGGCAATCCCTTGATGAAATCACACTCAGGCTTGGTCATTCTTCCCAAGAACTGACGGGCGTAGGACGACAGCGATTCCACGTAGCGGCGCTGGCCCTCGGCGTATAGGGTATCGAAAGCCAGAGAAGATTTTCCCGACCCGGAGACTCCCGTAATGGCAACGAATTTGCCCTGTGGAATCTTCACGTCGATATTCTTCAGGTTGTTTGCTCTCGCCCCTTTTATTTCTATATATTTATCTTTTGGCATTTTCTTTATTCTTTTTTTTCCTTTCCCTTATTCGTGGTGATACGGCTCTCCTTTTATAATGGTGCATGCGCGATAGAGCGCCTCGGTGAAGATGAGCCTCACCATCTGGTGGGAGAATGTCATCTTGGAGAGAGAGATCTTCTCGTTGGCGCGGTCGTAAACGGCTTGTGAGAAACCGTAGGGACCGCCAATCACGAATACGAGTCTTCGGGCAGTGGCTTGCTTGCGCTCTATCCACTTGGCAAACTCGATGCTGCGGAACTCCTGTCCGTGCTCATCCATCAGCACCACGGTATCCGAAGGCTGAATCTGCTTCAGAATCAGTTCACCCTCCCGTTCCTTCTGCTGCTGTTCGCTGAGGCTCTTGGTGTTCTTGAGCTCCGGGATGGTGGTGATGTTGAAGGGCATGTAGTGGGTGATGCGCTCGGCATAATCCTTGATGCCCGCCACGAAATGCTTGTTCACGGTCTTTCCGACCAATATCAATTCTGTCTTCATTTCCTAAATCGTATCCTCCTTAATTATCGCATTAACTTTAAATAGTAAGGTTTAAACTCTTAACAGTAAGTTCTAAGCAGTGAGCTTTAAACTCTTAGCTTTAAACTCTTAGCTTTAAACTCTTAGCTTTAAACTCTTA
>ERZ1026858.526-NODE-526-length-20860-cov-5.203268_pt1 | contig 20860 bp, 18 predicted proteins | sample MGYA00380159_ERZ1026858 | MGnify/ENA primary metagenome ERZ1026858 (study PRJEB33269, sample SAMEA4719795) | human gut metagenome | biome: human-associated habitat; feature: organic feature; material: feces | place: Cameroon | collected 2013-10 ...
CGCATCCAGTAACGCATCCATCGCCGGGTCGGCCGCAAGCCACGGGCACCGCGCATCCCGCGCAAACGCCCCGCGCCACGGGCGCCGCGCGCCCCGCACCCCGCCCTCACACGATGAAGCATGCGTAGAAAATCGCCCGCCGTGCCATTAAGGTGCGGCGGGCGCTTGTATACCAAGGCAACCTGCCTATAATGATGCAAGTCAAAAACGCCGAGCGCATCGCACGCACTTGCATCAGGCATCCGAGAGGAGAAAACATACCCATGAAGGCACTCTACAATGACGGTTCGGTGGCCGAGCTCCCGCAGGACGAGGTCGCGCACGTCATCCGCCACTCCGCCGCGCACATCATGGCGCAGGCCATCAAGCGCCTGTACCCCGAGGCCGACTTTGCCTACGGCCCCGCGACCGACAACGGCTTTTACTACGACGTCGACCTGCCCGAGGGCGTTAAGATCAGCGAGGACGATTTCCCCGCGATCGAGGCCGAGATGAAGAAGATCGTCAAGGAGAACCTCAAGTTCACCGTCTTTGAGAAGCCCCGCGCCGAGGCCATCGCCCTTATGGAGGAGCGTGGCGAGAAGTACAAGGTCGAGCACATCGGCGACCTGGACGACGACGCCCGCATCACCTTCTACCAGCAGGGCGACTACATCGACATGTGCGTCGGCCCCCATATCTGCTATACCAAGGCTCTGAAGGCCTTTAAGCTCACCGGTGTCTCGGGCGCCTACTGGAAGGGCGACAAGGACAACAAGATGCTCACCCGCATCAACGGTGTCGCCTTTGCCACCAAGGAAGAGCTCGACGAGCACATGCACATGCTGGAGGAGGCCAAGAAGCGCGACCACCGCAAGATCGGCCGCGAGATGGACCTCTTTATGATGCGCGACGAGGCCCCCGGTTTCCCGTTCTTCCTGCCCAACGGCATGATCCTTAAGAACACGCTGCTGGACTACTGGCGCGAGATTCACCACAAGGCCGGCTACGTGGAGATTTCCACGCCGCTCATCATGAACAAGCAGCTGTGGAAGACCTCGGGCCACTGGGACCACTACAAGGACAACATGTACTCCACCGTCATCGACGACGAAGAGTACTGCATTAAGCCCATGAACTGCCCGGGCGGCGTGCTGGTGTACGCCTCCAAGCCGCACTCCTATCGCGAGCTGCCCATCCGCGCCGGCGAGATTGGCCTGGTGCACCGCCACGAGCTGCGCGGCGCCCTGCATGGCCTGTTCCGCGTGCGCTGCTTTAACCAGGACGACGCCCACCTGTTTGTGCGTCCCGACCAGCTGACCGACGAGATCGTGGGCGTGGTCAACCTCATCGACTCCGTGTACCAGAAGTTTGGCTTTAAGTACCACGTTGAACTTTCCACCCGACCCGAGGACTCCATGGGTTCGGACGAGGACTGGGCTCGCGCCGAGGATGGCCTGCGCACCGCTCTGGAGCAGCTGCACATGGACTACGAGGTCAACGAGGGCGACGGCGCCTTCTACGGCCCCAAGATCGACTTCCATCTGGAGGACTCGCTCGGTCGTACCTGGCAGTGCGGTACCGTCCAGCTCGACTTCCAGATGCCGCTCAACTTTGATCTGGAGTACGTGGACGCCGACGGCACCAAGAAGCGCCCCATCATGCTGCATCGCGTGTGCTTCGGCTCCATCGAGCGCTTCATCGGCATTCTGATTGAGCACTTTGCGGGCAAGTTCCCTACCTGGCTGGCTCCCGTGCAGGTCAAGGCTCTGCCCGTGTCCGAGAAGAGCCGCGACTACGCCCACGAGGTGTGCGCCAAGCTGGAGCAGGCCGGCATTCGCGTGGTCTGCGACGACCGCGACGAGAAGATCGGCTACAAGATCCGCGAGGCCCGCAGCATCGACCGCGTGCCCTACATGCTCATCCTGGGCGAGAAGGAGGTCGAGGCCGGCAACATCTCCGTCCGCGATCGCTCCAACGAGACCGTTCAGATGAGCGTTGACGAGTTTGTGGCCAAGGTGCTCGAGGAGATCAAGACTCGCGCTTAGCACAAACAATTCAAGAATTAACAAAGGCGATCGTCCATATTGGGCGGTCGCCTTTTTTGTTAGATATAGAAGAAAAGCCGCTGGTTAGAGCGGCTTTTTTGTTGTGCAAAAAGGTACAGGTTTTTGTATCTTTCGACGGGCTTCATTATACGAGTAAACTGCTCGCGTTTTCCCAGATTGCACAAAATGCGCCGCGAATGGGTGCATCTCCATACCCCTCTACAAAAACCTGTACTTTTGCGACTGCGCCTAGCTGCGAGCGAGAAGCCTGTTCTTAACGCCCCTGCGTCCGCGTGCGTCGCGGAGCTGGAGAAGGGGGGCGAGAACATGGAACAGACGATGCGGCGCCAAGAGCAGCTGCCGGGTGCCTTTAGCGGCGCCACCACCAACAGCCAGCACGGCCGCGTGCGCTGGTATCTGGTCCATACCCCCAACGGTAAAGAGCGCGAGACCTGCGAAAAGGTCCGCCGCATTATCCCGCACGAGCTGATGCAGGACGCTTTTGTGATGCAAAAGGAGTTCTGGTTTAAGCGGGACGGCGCCTGGTCGCTCCAAACCAAACCTATGTACAAGGAATACTTCTTCGTCGCCACGCGCGATGCTGCCCTGCTCGATAAGGCTTTGGCCCAGTTGAGCTTTGGCTGCCGCATTGCTGGCAGCAAGGAGCGGGCCTATGCACCCATGCCGGACGATGCGCAGGACTGGTACCGCAGCGTGCTCGACGACGACGGCGTGGTGCGCAACAGTGTGGCCCGCATAGAAGACGGCGTGCTGCATATAGAGCAAGGGCCCTTGGTGGGGCAAGAGGCCCGTGTAAAGAAGATCGACCGTCATAAGCGCTGGTGCCTGGTGGACGTGGGCGAAGGCGACTCCGCTTTTAGGGAGCTGCTTCCGTTGGACGTGCCCAGTAAGACGTAAGGGGACGTCGCACTGGCAATTCGTTCGCATTTTGAATTAATCGATGGGGGGATTCCTGGGGTCAGGGACGTGGATTTGAACTTGACTAGTAAAGAGATAGCTGAATGCGGTACTTCAATGGGGGAGTCGCTGGCCGTTCAGGAGATACAACCGAGCGGTACGTTGTCTTACCGTTTTTTAAAGAGGTTGTTTGATTTTGTTTTCAGCCTTTGTGTGAGCGTGGTGCTGTTCGTTCCCGTTGTCGTTGTGTGCGTACTTATCTGTCTCGAGTCTTCGGGTAGTCCTGTGTATGCCCAGGAGCGCGTTGGCAAGGGAGGAAAGATCATCAAGATCCTTAAGCTTCGCAGTATGGTCGCCGATGCTGGCGATGTACAGAAGTATCTGAGCTCTGAGCAGCTACATCAGTGGGAAGTCGAGCGCAAGGTTGATGATGATCCTCGCATAACCAAGGTTGGCCAGTTCATTCGCAAGTGCTCTATTGATGAAATGCCGCAGTTCCTGAACGTGCTGAACGGCGATCTTTCCGTCATCGGACCGCGTCCCATTACAAGAGACGAACTTGAGCAGCACTTTTCCGATGAGGAAAAGGCCGAGTTGCTTTCTGTCCAGCCCGGCATTACGGGCCTGTGGCAGGCAACCGATCGCAACGCTGCGACGTTCGAGAGTGGCCTGCGTCAAAAGATCGAGCTTCATTACGTGCGTAACCGATGCTTCCGCATGGACTGGAAATGCTTTACCGGCACCTTTGGTGCCATGTTCGGCAAGAAGAGGACGGGGCGTTAGATGGCTAATCCAATTCGTGTCGCACAGATAGTCGGAAAAATGAATGGCGGCGGCGTTGAGGCTGTCGTTATGAATTACTACCGTCATATTGATCGTAGCAAAGTGCAGTTCGATTTCCTTATTGATTCCGATTCGTCGCTTGTCCCTCGCGAGGAGATTGAATCACTCGGTGGTCGAGTCTTCGAGATTCCGCCCTACCAACATGTACTTGCATATCAGCGAGAGCTTCATCGCCTCTTTATACAAGAGGGTTGGAAGATTGTCCACAGTCACATTAATGCGCTTTCGGTCTTTCCTCTTCGTGCCGCGAAGAAGGCGGGCGTCCCCGTGCGTATCGCCCATAGCCACTCTACGAGTGGTAAGGGTGAGTATGCTAAGAACGCCCTTAAGGCTGTGCTGAAAACACAATCTAACCGCTATCCGACGCATCGTTTTGCATGTAGTAAATTTGCCGGTGATTGGCTATTTGGACCAAGTTCTCAGTTTGTTGTTATGCGCAATGCTATTGATCTGTCTTTATTTGCTCCCGATGTGGAAGATCGTCTAAAGACGCGACGATCGCTTGGTGTTGCTGATGACCAACTTCTAGTTGGACACATTGGTCGTTTTACAGAGCAGAAGAATCATTCATATTTGCTTGAGATATTCGATCAGGTTTTGAAGATTCGTAAAAATGCAGTTTTAGCCTTGGTAGGTTCTGGTCCGTTAGTTGAACAGATAAAGGACCAAGCTGATTGTCTGGGGATTAGCCAGTCTGTTCGGTTTTTGGGCACCAGAAGCGATGCTGCATCTTTATATCGAGCATTTGATGTTTTCTGCCTGCCTAGCCTATATGAAGGTCTCCCTATGGTCGGAGTTGAATGCCAGGCTTCGCATACACCCATTCTTGCATCTGATGCCGTTACTTCTGAGGCTGCTGTTACATCCATGATGCAATTCGAACCACTTTCGAGTTCCTGTTTGAAATGGGCCGAAAGACTTATCGAGTTGAGTACAAAGGTCTGCGCGCCTGGTGACGATGCCGGGTTGCAGGTCTTCGAAATTGATGCCGCAGCCAGAGTTTTATTGGATTGTTATATGAGCTATTTAGGCTCTGCTGATTAAGGGGATAGTTTGACAATTAAAGGTTCTAAGCGAGTTGCAGTCGCGTCGTGTCATGACAAAATTAACTTTGGTAGCGTTCTTCAGGCATATGCGACCCAGCGTGCCCTTGAGGAGCTGGGAGTCGAAGTAAATACTATTGATAAGCGTGGGTTGGGCCGTGCTATTTCTGCAGGGCGCAACAATTACTATCTTGAGCATATTTTTGATATTGATCTTTATCGTGCAAAGCTGGGGTTTGTAAAGCATCGCATCAAGCAGAAGTTTGATGCTGACTTTGGAAAGAAAATGGCAAAGAGGAAAAGTGCATTTTCCTCTTTCGAGTCAACTCATTTCAGTTTTACTCCTCAAGCTACTTCGTTTGAAGAGCTTGGGTCACTTGTGGCTGATTATGACAGCGTTGTTGTTGGTAGCGATCAGCTTTGGCTGCCTGTTAACATTTCTGGTAGGTACTTTACGCTTTCCTTCGTGCGGCCTCCTGTTCGCAAGGTGTCTTATTCCACAAGTTTTGGAGTGTCTTCCCTTCCGGAAAATTATCTTCGTAAAACAAAAGAGTTTCTTTCTGATTTTTCTGCCATTTCAGTCCGTGAGGATACAGGAGCGGATCTGGTAGAGAAGGCTACGGGTAAACGATGCGCTGTTGTATGCGACCCTACGATGCTGCTGGCTAGAGATCAGTGGGCAAGCCTTGCTGGTTCCTCATCGATTAGCGTTCCTGACGAGCCGTATGTTTTCTGCTATTTCATGGGTAAGAATGCATGGAATCGTGAATGTGCCCAGGAGCTTGCCAAGCAGCATAATTTGAAGATCGTCGCCATTGCTCATCCCGATGAGTATGTTAAGGCTGATGACGATTACGCGGATTATTATCCTTGGGAGGCCGGTCCGGCTGAGTGGGTCAACTTGATTGCCCATGCTTCGTATGTCTGTACTGACTCTTTCCACGGAAGCGTGTTCTCAAATATTTTTGAGGTGCCCTTCTTCTCGTTCCGTCGCCACGAGAATATGGGTGCTCAGTCTACGAACTCACGTATTGATACATTGCTGCGTGTCCTTGGAAACTCCGATCGTATTTGCGAATCGAAGGATGCCTTCCATGCTGCAGCGGCAAATGAAATTGACTTTTTGTCAGTGCGTCACCGGCTTAATGCATATAGGAACGAATCGGCCAATTGGCTTAAATCCGCTCTTGAGTTATAGGGAACAGTATGATCTCCATCACGGATAAAAGTAAATGCTGCGGTTGCGCTGCCTGTGCTCAAAAATGTCCCAAGCAGTGCATATCAATGGAATATGACGCCGAGGGCTGTGAGTACCCCGTAGTCAATGTTGACCAGTGCATTGATTGTGGTTTATGCGAAAAGGCTTGCCCGGTGCTTAATGTTGATAAGGACGAGCCTAAGTCCCAGCGAGCCTTTCTAGTTCAGCATAATGATCAAAAGGTGCTTGCCGAAAGCACTTCTGGTGGGGCCTTTACTGCCCTTGCTCAAGCCGTGATTGCCAACGGCGGTATTGTGTTCGGCGCAGGCTATTTGCGCGGTGAACAGCTTTTGCGGGCCGAAGGAGCCCCTGGACGACTTAAGGTCGGACATTTTTCTGTGGAGAGCGTTGATGAACTTTGGCGCTTCCGCAACAGTAAATATGTTCAGAGCGTTGTTGGTCCCGCGTATCCCGAGGTCAAGCAACAACTAAAAACTGGACGTGAAGTTCTCTTTATTGGTACCCCTTGCCAATGCGAAGGCCTGCTTCGATTTTTGGGCGGTAAGCCGGCAAATTTACGCGTGGCAGACTTCGTCTGCCGCGCGAACCCCGCTCGCGCTGTGTTCGCGCGGCAGGTCGAATGGCTTGACGCAAAGATTGGCGTAAAAGGTGAGACCGTTCTTTTTAGAGATAAATCACGGTTTGGCTATCGCTATTCAAATATGTGCGAGCTCGAAGGTGAGACTCTGGATGGAGAAAGACTGTACAGCGAAGGTGTCGAAACGGATCCTTACCTAAGGGCCTTTTTTGCAGACCTTTCAGATCGACGCATCTGTTACGAATGCCCGTTCAAAAAGCGTTATCGCGTTACTGATTTGACTTGCTGGGATTTCTTCGATGTTTATCGACTCTCGAAAGAGTTCGATGACAATCGAGGCGTCACTCGAGTTCTAATCCAAAGCGATGAGGGGCAAGAATTGCTTGATCGAGCCTCAAACTATGCCCGTATGAAGGAGATTGATGTTGAGGCCGCAGTAGAAGGTGTTCGTGAACTTACTAAGTCCGTGAAGTTGAATCCGCGCCGCGATGAATTCATGGCTGATGTGGCGAATCTTGATGGAGAGGAGCTAATGAATAAGTGGTTCCCCGATTCCGGAAAAGTGAAGGCCGAGCGATTTGCCAGGCATGCGTGCGAAAAGCTTGGAATTTATGATCAAGCTAAACGACTGGTCAAGAAGGTGATGGGTAAATGATTAAGTCCAAGATTAGGGTTCTTTATTTTGTAGATCGCTTTCTGCAGGGTGGTATACAAACTCTTCTTTGGAATATTGCTACATCCATCGACCGCGATTCGTTTGAAATCGAATTTCTTTGTTTGGATGATGGCAAGACTTATCCAATGGAGCAAGACCTCGCTGACATGGGGTTTAAAGTTACCAAGCTTGATGGCATCTGGTTGGATTCTCCTGTTAGTTTTTTGCGATACAGGAAAGCGTTGGACGCCTTTTTTAGGTCTTCTGGGCATTTTGATATTGTTCATGTTCATTCAACGGGCAAAAATTATCAGGTTCTTGAGGCCGCAAAAGCCTTTGGATGCGTTGTGCGGATTCTCCATTCACACAACACCGGATACATGACTTCCAATCAAGTAAAAGCGCGCTTGGGCAACATACTGAATCGTAAGGCATCCGCATTGACCACAAATCGTTTTGCCTGCGGTAAAGAAGCAGGTCAATGGATGTTCGGAGATGATTTCGGCTATCGTCCTGAGGATTTCATATTGCGCAATGCTGTTGACTGCTCTAAATATCGTTATGATTTTCAAATCAGACAATCTGTTCGTGATGAACTGAACTTGGACGATGAGAAAAGGGTCTGCATCAACATTGCAAGGCTGGCCCCAGTTAAGAATCATTCATTTTTGTTGGAGGCATTCAGTAAGGCGCTTCAGCAGAATAAGGAATTGGTTCTTCTCATTGTTGGTGACGGCGCATTGAAGGATGAATTGTCAAATAAGATTGGCAGTCTCGGCATTTCAGATAATGTCAAGTTGCTGGGCTTTAGAAAAGATGTAGCTGATCTTCTGCAGGCAGCCGATTGTTTTGTAATGCCTTCTATCCACGAAGGTTTGCCATTCGTGCTCGTAGAGGCCCAAGCTGCCGGCTTGCCTTGTCTCATTTCTGACGGAGTAACCAAGGAGGCGGCTTTGCTTCCTACGACTGTTGAAGCAGGGCCCAACTGCCCTCTTTCGGTTTGGGCCGAGAGAATTATTGAAATTGCTGATGCGGAACGTTTTGCTGAGCCAGCCCAATTGTTGGCTAAGAGGGGCTATGACCTTCAGACTGAGATTAAAAGACTAGAGGAATACTATCGCTGCGCTCTGAGTTCTTAGTACTTCTCTAGCGCCATTTGCGCTCAGTCCTTCATTAAGGTGGCAGAGTCGATTATTTAGCTAGAGTACGTTTTATTCCTCTTTTGGCCGTTCAGATATTTATTGGTTTAATTATATGGGAGCTATCATGAAGAAAATCATGCTCGTATTCGGGACTCGTCCCGAGGCGATTAAAATGTGCCCGCTGGTGAATGTGCTAAAAGCGCGAGCTAACGCCTTTGATGTCGTCGTCGTTGTGACGGGCCAGCATCGGGAAATGCTCGACCAGGTTCTTTCTGTATTTGATGTTGTTCCTGATTACGATTTGGCTATTATGAAGCAGAATCAAACGCTATTTGACGTTACATCAAGCGTTTTGGTTAAAATCAAGGACGTTCTTGAGAAAGAAACCCCTGATGTTGTTTTGGTCCATGGTGATACGACGACCTCATTTGCTGCTGCATTGGCTTCTTTTTATCTTCAAATTCCTATCGGGCATGTTGAAGCCGGCCTTCGCACTCATAATATTTTCAGTCCTTGGCCTGAGGAATTTAATCGACAGGCAGTTGACATTGTCAGCAAGTATTATTTTGCGCCGACGCTTCAGTCTAAGCAGAACCTTCTTGATGAGGGGAAGCCGGAGGATGCAATTTGGGTTACTGGAAATACGGGTATAGATGCCTTGAACACGACTGTTCAAAAGGGATATGACCATCTTGAGCTCGAATGGGCAAAAGGAAGTCGTTTAATTTTAATCACCGCGCATCGTCGTGAGAATCTCGGCGAACCGATGCATAGAATGTTTAGGGCTATTCGACGTGTTATGGAGCGTCACCCTGATACAAAAGCGATATATCCCATTCATATGAATCCTAAAGTTCGTGAGGCTGCTCATGCCGAACTTGATGGATTCGATCGCCTCCATATTATCGATCCTCTTCAAGTTCTTGATTTCCACAATTTCCTCGCCGCAAGTTATCTGGTTCTTACCGATAGCGGTGGCATTCAGGAAGAGGCCCCGGGCCTTGGAAAACCAGTTCTAGTGATGAGAGATACCACTGAGCGTCCCGAAGGAGTTGAGGCTGGAACACTAAAACTTGTCGGAACCGATGAGCGAATTATATATCGCGAATTCGACCGTCTGCTGTCTGATAAGAATGAATATTTAGCAATGTCCCAAGCTTCAAATCCTTACGGTGACGGGCGTGCCAGTGAGCGTATTGCAGATATTTTGGCAGGCTAAGGCGGAATGTCAGTTGTAATGAATTTGGGATCAGATTATGAATAAATCAAATGTCTGGGTAAAACTGTATGTACAGAACCCTACTGTAACGTCGAAATACTTAAAAGCAATCGGTGAAGCATATGGATCACTCGGGTTTTCTGTGAACTACTTCACCGATGACAAGAAGATTAAGCCCGCCAAATCAGATATCCTGGTCGTCGCTACGGCAATGGATGTCTTTAAACTGCACGTTAATGGATTCAAAAATATTGTGTTCTGGTCTCAGGGAGTGTGGCCTGAAGAGTCATTTATGCGCCATGAAAGCCGATTCCGTCTTTCAATATGCAATTTCGTCGAAAAACGAGCGCTTTTGTGGGCTGATAAGGTATTTTTGGTATCAAACGCCATGCTTAGGCACTATGAAAAAAAGTATGAAATTGATCTAGCCTCAAAGAGCTATGTAATGGCTTGTACAAACGAAGAGATTCATCCTGAGGCTTTTGAAGTCGAGGAAAAATACTCACGTCCAGTTTTTACTTATGCGGGCAGTCTGGTTAAATATCAATGTATCGAACAGATGCTTAGTGCGTTTGCTCGCGTGCGCTCCGTGCTTCCGGATGCTAAATTCTTATTCTTTACCGAAGACGTCGATGAGGCTAATAGAAGAGTTTCCGCTATGGGCTTGGACGGTGTTGTTGTTAACAGTAAGCCTCAAGATCAAATTTGGAAGAGTCTTGCTCAAGCTAAATATGGCTTTGTTTTAAGGGAAGATTCGGTTATCAACCGTGTTGCGACTCCTACAAAAATCTCTTCATATCTCGCTAATGGCGTTATTCCTATTTATGGTGCCTGCATCGAGTCTTTTTCTGAGACCGGAAGAGATATTTTGAGAATTGAATATAACGAGGATTCTTTTATTGAGGATGTCCTTTCTTTCGAAAGGACTGATATCGCTGCTTCAGATGTATTTAATCAATACTCGAATTACTTTGAGAATCATCTAAGTCTTGCAAATCGGGCAGACGATATTAGGGCTTTCTTGGGAAAGGGTTTACTAAAATGAGGTCCAAAGTCACGGCGCGACTTGCAAACTTTAAACTTGATTTATTCAGTATTATTGCATTTGTGCTAGGACTTAGCTTTCTCCAGGGAGTCGTATATATAACAAAAGTTGGCAATCTTTATGTGGATATCGCTTATTTGGTTGGAGCGCTAGCCTTTATTATTCGGGCGATATCCGATCCTAAAGGTACAGTCGACAAATTGGAACATTATTATTTTCGAGGCATTTCTCCTTTTCTTATCCTGATTGCTGTTTCGGGTTTTCTTGCTCTGTTGTCATGCCTTAACCATCCAGGAGTGCAAGTTAATCCATATTTAAACGGTCTAGTAGTTCTTGCCGCTTCTTTGTGCATCTATTTTGCCGTGATTGCCTACAGCGAATACAGCAAGTTTATTGCTTGGGGACTTTGGGTTGGACTTCTCATCAATATCGTCGTTTCTTTCATGCAATACGCCGCCTTTCAAAGTGGCACTGCATTTACTTTTTACGATGTATTCCCACAACCGGCTTTTTACATTTCTGTTCCTTGGGGTGCGGCCAGTCCTTGGGCAGAAAATGTCAAGTACCTTGTATATACCTTCAGAGCGCAGGGATTATATCTAGAGGTTTCTTACTTTGTCGGAGCTGCAACGATTGTCTATTTGGCTGCGACTTCGTTTATTGATATTAATGGGACTCTCAAGACCGTCGTATTTGTAGCGTTATTGTTTTTGTTTGGACTGTCTAGCACCGGTAATTTAGTTCTGTTTATTGGATTCATCTTCTTGGCATATCTAATTCGAATGGGCGCTCATGACCGGACTAAGGGTTTCTGTATGAGAAAGCGTTCTGGAGTTGAGTGGTTAACCGTTCTCTTGCTGCTGATGTGCGCCACTGCCATTCTGATCGTATCGTTTTCTGATATAAACGGATTCCTTAACTCAATCAATTTCGATGTGCTTTCAAAAGGCTGGACCGAAGGCATGGCGTCCTCAGATCTCTCCGCTTCTGACAATCGGATACGTCTCGAGTACATGCTTAATGCTCTGTCTGAGTTTTCTCGGTACCCTTGGGGCGGTGGCTACAACATGGCACCCGCTCTAACATTTGCTGATTATGGAACGCACGCCACTTTTAGCTATGTTCTTACATTGTTGGTTGAACTTGGCCCTCTTGGCCTAATTGCCTATGTATATTTCATCGGGGGTCTTATGGTGGGCCTGCACGCGAACAATGAAAGACGACAAGCTGATCGGGTGCGCCTGACAATTTCTGTCTTGGCACTTTTCGCCTTTCAGGTAGCCAATGGACTCGGTCTTTCTCCTTTGGCGTGGTGCATATTTGGGCTTGCATCCATTGAGCAAAAACGTTCGCTTTGTGACATTACGGGTGGGGACACTGGGCATTTCGGTTCCTCCGCTTCTGATGCATAGATAAACTATTACGACTAATCCTGCGAACGCGCGGGAAAAGGATTGACTGCTAGATGGTAGAGATAATAAAAAAAATGTTGAGGCCCTGTTTCTCTACGGTTGAGTATGGGGGTGTTGGTAGGAATGTTACTTACGCATTTTTTGCTCAAGGTATCGCTCTGTTGTCTGCTTTCATAATGACCTTAATTGTGCCAAAGATGATTGGCGTGACTGAGTATGCTCATTGGCAGCTATTTCTTTTCTACGCTAATTACGTTGCGGTTACTATGTTTGGCGTTGGTGATGGTCTGTATCTCCGCCTTGGTGGCATGCGATATAAGGACCTTGACTTTTCTCGAATTAAGACTGAGTACTTCTGCGTCGTGTTGTCGCAGCTGGTGCTCGCCGCGGTGATTTGGATCGCATCTTTATTCTTTGGCATTGAGTCCGATCTTCGTTTCGTGCTGTTATTGCTACTTATTTATCTTGTGGTGCAAAACGCATACGGCTTTATCGCTCCTGTATTTCAGGCAGTCAATCTTACGCGGATTTATTCGATGGGCGCCGTTGTCAGCAAAGCGTCCTTTGTGGTCATTTTAATTGCGCTCCTATTGGTCGGTGACAAGTCCTACGAGCCAATTGCCATTGCATATGTTGTTGGTTCAGCTATGTCCTTGGGGTATTGCCTCATTTGCGGCAGAAGTATTCTTCATGCTGATCTTTCTTCTCTATCCCGAGAGATTCAGCAAATTGTTAATGACATGCGTACTGGGTTGCGCATCATGATTGCTTATTATGCATCGAGCCTTGTCGTGGGGGTTGCTCGTCAAGTGATTGTCATGCATTGGGGCTTAGTGACTTTCGGCCAAATGTCGTTCGCCTTTTCTCTGATCTCCTTTGTCTTGGTTTTCATTGCGCAGTTCTCAATGGTGTTATTTCCTGTTCTTAGGCGTTTAGATGAAGACCAGTTAAAGAAGCGATACGGTCAGTTACGAGATTTGATATACGTTGCTTCTCCTTTGGCGTATGTGCTGTACTTGCCGGCAAGTATTATTCTGAGTGCATGGCTACCTGATTATCGAGATAGCCTTACTTACCTGGGTATTTTAATGCCGATGTTTGTCTTTGACTGTGAAACGAGTCTGCTATATTCAACTTATCTAAAAGTGTATGAGGACACCAGGCAATTACTTGGATTCAATGTCGCCGCTCTCGTCTTTAGCCTAGTTGCTTCCTGTGTCGGTGCATATACTTTTGATAGCGTAGAATTCGTTGTTTACGGACTGGTCGGTGCCATTGTCCTGCGTAGCGTTTTATGCGGAAGATTTCTTGCATTGAGGCGCTTGCATTGTGGCTGGATTAGGCAGACGGCTGCAGAATGCTGTTATGGATTGATTTTTATGGTTTCCATTGCGATCGGCAACACTGTTTTCGCGGCATTGGTTTCACTCGTCGGATATATAGTCCTAATTCTTGTAAACCCTCAGTCTGTTTCGTCCGTTTCGAGCCTGATAAAAGAGAAGGCTAGAATTTAATGTCCTGATATAGAAAGCCTAAATACCAGGATCACTCTTCCGCTGCCGTGAAGGCGCCGGGTGTCGATATAGCATCCGACGCCTGTTGCTCTGGGTAATCGAGCAGCATTCTAAATCAAGTAATTACAGTTATCTTGCTTGTTTAAGCAACGTTGAATAACGCGTGTCAGCACAACGGTACCTTCAAGATTCTTTCGCAAATTGATTTAACCGGCCTCAGCCCCGTTCTCTTCTAGCCCTCCGCCTTTCCCCTCAGCTCGTCCACCTCCTCCAGTTTGGACATGTCCAGGCACATCCTCTTGCCCCATTCGTGCTCCGCTGTGTACTTCAGCATTGCCGTCACCAGCATGAGGCCCGAGTTGCCGTCCGGGAAGGTTCCGACGACCCTCGTCCTCCTCCTGATCTTGCGGTTTATGCGCTCGATCCCGTTGTTCGTCCTGATCCGGCGCAAGTGCTCCGGCGGGAATTTCGTGTAGGCTAGCGTTTCTGCGAACTCGTCGCGCACCGTCCTCGTGGCCGTCCTTCCGAGCTTCGGCACGCTGAGCTCGATTTCCCCGACGCCCGTGATGAGCCTTCTCGCGTAGTGGCCGCTGCGGAAGGTCTCCCGCTCCGTCGCCCTTTCATAGTGCTCGGCCCCGACAAGCTCGGACGCCTCCTCGTCGAGCGGTGTGTTGAGCGTCTCCTTGACGGTATTCCTCATCAGGTTCTATATGCCATTGCGCAGCAACTCCGTGTCGACTGATACTGTGTTCGCAAACATGGACCGTGTCCCCTTCGTCAATGATTTACTGTTTAGCCGCCGGAAATCATTTGACTGGGCGCGGATCGTGTTCCGCTATACGGTTGTCAATTTGCGAAAGAAATTATGCGTCACCACCGTTTGACGAAAAACTAATAAACAATGGTTCTGCTGCATGCGCATGGGGGTAATATCTACTCAGGCGTTCAGTGTCTGGAGCATGACGTTTTATGTCCGCACGTTGACCTTTCTATGAGGTTATCTGATTGCTGGAGGTTGTCATGCTGCTATACGATGAAGCATTTCTACATACTAATAATTTTGCGAGATGACGCTTTGGCCATCTCGCTGATTGCTACAGATTGATATCTATTTCCGTGCCGCGATGGCGTTTCATGTTCTGAGGTTAGGCTTCCTACTTTGGCCTGCGCTATTCAACATCTCACTGTCTTCGTTTATCAAACTGAATGGGTTGGATAAAGGCCATTTGTCTGTCGCCCATTGGAGATATATCTGCGAATTAGATTGGAGCAGAAATGCAAAGGAAGATGTACACCGCATTTGTATCCTCCGTATCTTCTCTTAAAGAGGAGCGCAGGGCAACGCTCGACGTTCTTCTTGATTTGGACGTATTTCCAGTGGCAACTGAGCATTTCGTTATCCAGTCCAAGGATGGGATAAATGATATCGAGCGTCTTATAGACGACTCTGATTTCTTTATCCTTCTTATGGGTAGCGAATACGGTCCTAAGACCAAGATTGGCGATTTTACCGGTAGCTGGACGGAATATGAGCTTGTGTACGCACTGGAACATGTTCGAAGTAACAACACTAAGATCATTATTATTGAGCTGCCGGAACTAAAACGCATCTCGTCGCTGTCTTCTTCGGAAAAGGAGACTTTGAAGACTTCGGAAAAGAACCAGCTTGGTTTCTTGGATCGCCTTTATGGAAACACCATCTGCCAGGTTGCAGATATTAGTTCTTTAAGATCGACGCTATCTACCTTTATAGAGGGCAATCGACGCGCAAATTCGGCGTCAGGTTGGGTGCGAGCATTGTCCGCACAGGGCTGTTTTGGTATTGAGTTTGGACGGACCTATCGTCAAGTTCATCTTTCGCCGAATGATGATGCGTATATCCGAGTCGGGACCGCAGTTTTTAGCTGCAGTAAGCAATCGGCTACGATGGTTCATGTCGATGGAGTCAACCATAAGGCGAGTCTTGACGCTAGCGGAAATATTATCCCTCGCAACGGTAGGAGCAAGACGGAATGGCAAGGCGAATACTCTTGCCAAGACGGAAGGCTGTGCGGTGTCTATGAGGCTTATAGACGGGATAACGGTGCGTTTGGCGGTAAATCAGTGACTGCGGGACATCGTCGTGGCGTCCATGAATTTGCAATTTCCGATGGCTCGGAGGCGTTTATGGATGGAACATTTCAAGATGCAGTTGGCAGAAACAATATAAACATAGCCTGCAAGTCTGGCGAGATTTACTTCTTTGAGAGCGAGGAGCTTATGAATCGTTTCCTCAAGCGCGAATGTCCTGAATTGTTTTGTACGTTGCCGGCGGAGGGGTAAAAATGGACTATCAAGCGATTATTGATGTTGTTAAGTCTGTCAAACCACTTTTCTTTGATAACGATTTGAGGTCTCAGTCCTCAATGAAGGGTGACGCTGACTTTGTTACGCAAGTCGATCTAAAGATTAGCTCGTATGTTAAGTCTGCACTTGCTGAGTTAACGCCTGAAATAGGTTTTATGAGTGAGGAGGAAGACCCTGGCGAGGTGAAGCCCACTCGTTGGATTCTTGATCCTGTTGACGGTACTACAAATCTTGTTTTTGACTATCGTGCAAGCACTATCTCGCTAGCACTTGTTCGTGATGAAAAGCCTGTATTTGGCATTGTTTACAATCCTTATAGCGATGAATTATTTACCGCTCAAAAGGGCTTAGGAGCTTTTTTGAATGGTAATAAAATTCAAACATCCGACCGTGAGCTCGCTAATTGCCTTATCGAGTTTGGTGCTGGTTCAACGCATAAAGACGGCGCTCATGAGATTTTCGGTATCGCCGAAAAAGTATTTTGCAACTGCCTGGATTTGCGTCGCATGTGTTCTTCTGCGCTGGCAATCTGCTATATAGCCTGCGGAAGGTCTAATGGCTATTTCGAGAAGAGGCTGAAGCCTTGGGATTATGCCGCTGCTGCACTCATCTTGGATGAGGCGGGTGGCTATTCGTCTGAGTGGAATGGACGAGCTCTTCAGTATAAATCTGCTTGCAGCTTTATCTGCGGGTCGCAGACGGCGTTTGAATATTTAAAGGGAGTTGTTTCTTAACTCTGACTAATTGATTGACGACGATCGCCAGGGCGATTACTCGTACAAACTATTAGATCACACTTTGAAAGAGGGGAGCGCTATATGAGTCTTCGTGATTATCACATTCTTATTAGCCATTCGTGGGACTACAGCGATGACTATAGGACGTTAAAGAGTTGGCTTGATTCAGCCGGCTACTTTAAGTGGTCGGACTACTCTGTTCGTATTGAGAATCCGATTGACGCTAAGAGCAAAGCCGAGCTTCAACAGAGGATCGCAAATCGAATCTCATGCTGTAGCTGCGTAATTGTTCTCTCTGGAATGTATGTCGCCTACAGCGAGTGGATCGACTTTGAGATCGAAACCGCTTTGAGGTACAACAAGCCCATTATTGGGGTTAGGCCATGGGGGCAGTTGCGCGTCCCTGATGAAGTATCCTCTAATGCCGACATTATGGTTGGTTGGACAAGGGACGGTATTGTCGACGCCGTTCGTAAATATGCACTTTAGGAGAACTATGTTTTTTAAGAAGCGAAAACCCGACTCGAGTCCTTCCGAGAAGTCATACAACAAACAACTGCCGAAAGATCATCCCAATCCGCCTATTAGGGTTGTTCGTGGGAACACGGAGGAAATACCCGACTTCCCTTGTGCAGGATCTCCCTGCCCTGGATCCCCTTCGCCTCGTCCGAAAAAGAAGAATTAAATGGGTAAACGCAGCCGAAAGCTAACAGAGAGCGTGGCGCCTGGTTTCGAGGCGGTTGACTATTCTGCCGAATATCTTTCATGGATGGCCGAGCTGTCTTATCAGACAGAACTTAGTCGGCGTGATTCATATGAGCATTTGTCTAACTGTTTGCTAAGCTGCGTCTCCATTATTTCCGTCGCTTTATTGACGGTGGCCCCGCTGTTATTTGAGAGATATAGCTGCAATGACAACGGGGCTGCCGCGTCTTTTGTTCTGCTGGCGAGTGGCTATGTTGTCGTCATGCTGCTGCTAGGCGCTTCATTTCTGCTGTCTTTGCTTAGTCAAGTCAGGCTCAAGATGAGCGTTCTCGCATCGCCGATGGATTTGAATGATTTCGTTGCGGGCGAGATTAATCGTGGTGCGCCTTTCGCCTCTCCGATGGAAGTTGCCGAAGGTAAGGCAAGGGCGGTGCAGCCCCACTTTGAATCGCTTAATCGCAAGAACGAGTACATGAGAAAGTGCCTAAAGGCATCGATGATTCTGCTGATCGTGGCTGTTTCGGTGTGCCTTTTCTTGGTTTGTCTGTTTTCGTTATTTGAGTTTTTATTGCCACCGTTTTGGAGTTGATGTAATGCAAGGTCGCAAGGCACTTGTTGTCGGTATTGATGAGTATGCGTCGTCTCCGCTATATGGTTGTGTTGCCGATGCCAATGCGGTGGCCGAAGTATTAGGGAAAAATGGCGACGGCTCTCCTAATTTCTCCATTCATCTTGAGAGAAACGTTGAGTGTCCTTTTGAATTGAAGCGGATGATCGAAGACTGTTTCTCCGGGGATCCCGAGATTGCGCTGCTATATTTTGCTGGACATGGTGGAAGATGCGACGTCACTAAAAATGGTTTCATCTTATCTGGCAAGGGCTATCCAGGGGGACAACTTTCCCTCGACGAGATCCTGGCGATAGCAAATAGCTCCAAAGCGAAAAATCGCGTAATTCTTCTCGATAGCTGTAATTCTGGGTGCATGGGGACTCCTGGAGTGCTTGGTGGGACATCCTGCTTGCTTGGTGAGGGTCTAACAATTCTGAGCGCATGCTGTTCTAACGAATGTGCGGAGGAGCTTAACGGGCGCGGGACATTTACGTCGCTTCTGGTGGATGCGCTAAATGGCGGTGCAGCAGACGTGATGGGGCATGTTACTCCCGGTGGGGTCTATGCGTATATTGATAAGGCTCTCGGGCCATGGGATCAGCGGCCTGTGTTTAGGACTAATGTCAACTCGTTTATTTCGCTAAGGAAAGTCGTCTCGCAGGTTCCGGATAGTGTGTTGCGGCAGCTGCCATCTTTGTTCGATATGCCTGGTGCTCAGCTGTCCTTGGATCCGTCTTTTGAGCCCACCAACAGTCCCGATTGGGAAGAGCATCGAATTGTTGAGCCCTATGCGACTAAGGATAATATGGAGAAGTTCAAGATCCTTCAGCAGCTGGAGGGTATTGGCCTTGTCCGTCCAGTGGGGGCCGAGCATATGTATTTTGCTGCCATGGAATCTAAGTCGTGCGAACTGACGGCTCTGGGCAAGCAGTATTGGCGCCTTGCCGATACGGGGAAGATATAGGCGATTCGTTTCCATCGTGACATTAATACTGGATTGGAGGTTTTGTAGACATGTCTAATTTCACCTTTTACTATGACGAAAGCCAGCATAGCCGTCTGCTAAATCTCAAGACAGTCACTGCCGATGAGTTTTACGATGGATTTGTTGTTGCAATAGTTGGATGGGACGTTAAGCGGGAGCAAAATCTGGCCGCCAGGTACTCCGAGTTTGAAAATAAGTATCTTTCTCCAGGCGCTAAAGAGTTAAAGAGTACTGTTCTTAAAAAGAGCCACTTTAAATATGGTTTTAAATCTTTATCTCAGAACAATGCGCGTTTGATAAGTGATTTCCTCGATATGTTTGACGAAGGCACATACGTTTACTGTGCCTTTTCTAGCAAGGCCGAATGGCTTATTGATAAGCTGTTCAGTCGATATCAAAACAACCCTTGTTTTAATGCCGATTCGCTGAAGTACTCTCTTGCAAAGCTTTTAGTCCAATATAGGCCTATCGAAGTGGTTGAGTCGTTGTACCGATCTCCCGATGATTTTCTAATTGCGCTACGGGATTTTCTTCGAAAGAGAATTGAGTTAGACAAAACGAATCTCGAGCTTAAGCATACTGAAATTGACCAATGCCAGCTGCTTTTGGATGTTATTAATTGCGTAGTGCCGCTGGAAAACTATGAGTGGGAATACCTCTCTTCTCTGTCGGGATTTGCGCTATACCTGAGCGAGCATCATGAAGTGGATAACTACACGCTTGTAATTGATCGTGAGGAGAATACCAGGGTCGTTGCGGAACGGCTGGGCTTTAGCGGGGTGTGCCAAGCTGATTCGACAGAGTGTTTCGGCATTAGAATGGCTGATATGCTTGTTGGAATTATTGCAAAACTCATGAAAGCCATCCGTGACGAGCAAGCCTATCAATCGCAAGAAGATGAGCTCCAAAAGAAACTCTTTGATAACGAGTGGTTTAAGCTAAATGACGAACGGCTCGCTTTGTATAAAAAGTTACGACGAGTACTGATCCAGTATGATCAATGCTGGTATAAGTTTTATGCCAGTGGCTACTCCGATGACCTTGTGGTTTTGCTTTCGCTTCTTAATTACCTTAGCAGTTTTGAAAATGCTTCTCAGCTACGTGAGGTGGGTGAGAATAATGCCGAATATTTCAACACCTCATGTTGCGTGGATCTTTCGGAGCACTTCCGCGTAATGGTTGATGATCCTTTATGGATGGGTCATTCGAGTGATTCTCACAATTTGTTTCGCCCTCGCCTTAGAATCACTGATCAGCCAAGAATTTATACGGTGCTAAAGGTTATGTTTGCCGAGGACGGGGCCCCAATGGCTCTAATATCTGAAAATGAGCAAGAGGTCGCATACATACTGCCCGCTGATTTAGCAAATTGGGCTTATGTCGTTCATTTATGCGCTGCCTGCACAGACTCGTTTTTCCCAGCAAAGATTGCCTTTCAATATTACGAAGGCCGATTTAGAGCCGATTTGATTTTGTAGATGCAACGTCAGCAAAAGGGCATCAGCCGGTCTGCTGCGGACAAAATAATCGACTCCATCTCTGATGAACTACTGACTGGCTCCAGGAGATTCGAATATGGGCGGTCCTATGCCATGCTTCTTGGAGCGCTGCGGAAACACCTTAAAAATGACTGTTTCGCGCTGGATCCGTCGGAGCGCTTCGACTATATCGTCAGTATCTTTTCCGAGGGCTCCCTGCGGCGTTTCTCCGATTATCTTGATGCGGGCATCTCGATGATGACCGTTCACTCAGCTATGGGGCTCGAGTGGGACACCGTTTTCATTCCGGGCGTTACGCGCTTCGATTGGCCTGGAAGGATTTGTTCGCGGTGCGAAAGTGCTGGTATGTGCTCGCGTTCTGCGT
>ERZ1026858.530-NODE-530-length-20741-cov-6.357440_pt1 | contig 20741 bp, 13 predicted proteins | sample MGYA00380159_ERZ1026858 | MGnify/ENA primary metagenome ERZ1026858 (study PRJEB33269, sample SAMEA4719795) | human gut metagenome | biome: human-associated habitat; feature: organic feature; material: feces | place: Cameroon | collected 2013-10 ...
GCAGGTGTAAATGACCTTCGGTTCGGTGTAGTTCATAAACAAAACCTTCTTTTTTGTCGAAATTTATTTGAAATTCGCCCGCAGCACATCCAGTGCCGGGGTGGTATCCTGTAAAAGCTGCTGCACAAAGGCCTGTGCCGTGCGGCAGGCGCCGGCGTTTTGCTGGTGAGCGTTATCCCGCTTGGTGCCCACCCACATATAGCGGGCCTTGCAGCGCTCAGCGCCAAAGGCGGTGTTGGCGGCGGCGTGGCGGCAGCCACGGCGATTGCACTGTTTTTGTCGTGGATATGCAGCATTTTTTACATTCACCGCCGCTGCACAGAGCTTGCGCTGCCTGTTTTGCCCTGCGGCTTTGATGCCGGAGCCCTGCGCCAGATTGTGCGCATCGGTCTGCCGCTGGGGCTGAACTCGGCGCTCTACTCCATCGGTCACGTCTTTTTGCAGGTGCTATACAACCTGCAGGGGTCGGTTTTTGTGGCGGGCTGCTCGGTGGCGGGCAAGGAAGGGCGCGCCTGCTGGCTGCTGGTCAACGAGGGCAACACCCCCATCAAGACCCGGCTGACCCTGCCGGTGGACGCTCCGCTTTGCCGGTACGAGCTGTGGAGCGGCCAGCCCTGCGCCTGCCCGGCCGAGCGCACCGCCAAGGGGGCCTGCCTGCCGCTGGAGCTGCCCGCGCGCGGCAGCCTGCTGCTGTTCACCTGCACTGCGCGGGAAAGCGAGGCCCTTCCCCTGCCGCCTACCTATCTGTCGCTGGCCGCACCAGACTTTACCCTTGCGGACGAGGACGCGGACCATCTCACCAAGACCTACCGCGCCACACTGCAGATCACAGCAACGGAGCTGCAGACCGCCACGCCGCTGCTGACCCTGCCCGGGCAGGAGATGGCCGAGCTGACTGTCAACGGCCAGCCGGTGGGCGTTTCCTTCTGGCTGCCGCACAAATTCTCGCTGGCGGGGCTTTTGACCCCCGGCGAAAACACCCTGACGCTGACCCTGACCGGCAGCCCGGCCAACCGCTACGGCAAGCACCCGGTGCCCTACGGGCTGGATACATAAGCACAGGCCTCGTGCATCAAAAAACGGCGAGGCGTTCACCAAGCGCAGCCTTGGATTTTTTTCCTTCCCTATTGGGACTTTGTTTTGTCGGCCCCTTGTGTTGTCTCTATGATACCACATCTTTTGCAAAAACAAAATGTACGTATCCGACTTTATTCAGGTTTTGACCCCCTGCCCCGCAAAAAGTCGGATGCGTACAAGGGAAAAGTCGGATTCGTCTATTGGCATTTAAAAGAAGGATTGCTATGAAGGACCGGTTCCACTACCTGCAGCCCGCCTACAACGCCGTTGGCGCCGAGGCCGGGCAGCAGATAGGCAGCCTCTGGGGCCGTTGATACACTGCGCCCGCACCTGTGTTCTCCCCCGTCAGCTCTGCAAAAGTTATCCACCAAAAACGCACAGGCAGTTGATTCCTCATGCCCGTCCTCATAGGTGATGCAGAGCGCCGCCAGTGCGGCGGTGGTGTCGCCGTAGTGGTTGGGCTGCGGCATAAAGCCGAGCTTGCCCTTGTACCAGCCGTTCACCAGCGTCAGCGCCAGATGGTTTTTGCCGCTGTGCAGCGTTACGGCGCATGTCTGGTACTGCAGGCGCTTGCGATAGTTCGTCCTGCCAAAGTGGGGCTGCGCCTCGTCCAAACCCAGCGGTTCGCGTTTGTATTCTGTTGTTAAATCGTACAATTTCAGCATTAAAGTCCGTCTTTCTTACTCCACCGTCAAATCCACATATTGCGGCTCGTACCCTTCTGCCGTGACCGTGACGCGCACCTTGCCCGGCTCGGTTCCGGCACGAATGACAGCCAAAGCGCGTCCGAGCCATGTGGTGTGGCTGCTGCCGAGATAGGTTTCATCCGTCTGTGTTGCAGCACTGCCGAGGGCCTGTAAGGCAGCCGGACCTTCGATTTCCAGATGAACCTTTGCGTTGGCGCACGGTTTCCAGATGCCTGCCGCATCGGTCAGCGTGATGGGGATAAAACAGAGTGACTGACCGTCTGCGCGCAAGGTCGTTTTCTCCGGGGCGAGGTGCAGCCGGGTTTTCTGTCCCGCTGTTTGCAGTGTGGTTTCTCCAAGGGCGTTTCCGCTTTTATCCAGTGCCACGGCTTTCAGTGTGCCGGGTCGGTAGGGCAGCTTGAAAATCGCGCGGAATTTCTTTGTGCGCTTTTTGCCAACCGGCTTATCATTGCAGTACAGCACCACAAATTCTGCATCGCTGTACACTTCCACCGTGGCTTTCTGCCCCTCACATCCGGGCCACGTCCAGCTTTCCACGGCGTTCGTCATACGCCACGCGCTGCCCGTCATTTTTCTGCCGTTCCAGTTGACCGGGCGCACACCCAAGTAAGGCGCTTTGCGCAGGCTCCACACCGCCTGCTGGAAATAACTTTCCGCTGTAATGTTTCCCGTTACATCAATCGCACCGCTGCCCGCCGCAATCGGCAGACCCGGCGTATCCTGCGGGATCATCTGACCGATGCCCGCTTCGCCCAGATAATCAATGGCCGCCCATGCAAAATCGCCAATCAGCGCGGTATGCTTTTGCACCTGCGCCCAGTTGTACGGCAGCTCGCCAATAATCGTCTCGCTACCCACCATCAAGCGATTCGGATAGTTTTTGCAGTCGTCCTCATAGCGGGAAGCCGCATAATTCAAGCCGAGAACATCCAGCTTTTCCGCCACATCGCGGCAGGCAACGTCGCCTTTTTTGCCCTTGCTCATGTAAAACATCAGCGGACCGAGATTCTGCGTGACCATATTAAAGAACGCAGAACCTGACTCTTTCTTTTTCTTCTCCGGCTGCTTGGGCGGCAGCGGCTCCGGCTTGTAGGGACCGCTTTCTTTATACACGCCAATGCCTTTCTGTGCGTAGACGTTCAGCAGCACATTGATGCCCGCTGTCACGGGGCGGGTATCATCCAGCGCGTGGACAAATCGGGTCAGCTTGTCAGCCGTTTCCACGCCCTGCGGGAAGGCCGTTTCCGACACCTCGTTGCCGATGGAATACAGAATCACGCTGGGATGGCTGTAATCCTTGGCAATCATAGTGGTCAAATCATCCTGCCAGTTTTCGGCAAAAATGCGGGAATAGTCATGGTAGGTCTTGGGTGTGTACCAGCCGTCGAAGGCTTCGTCCATCACATACATACCAAGGCGGTCACAGGCATCCAGCAGGGCGCGGCTTGCCGGGTTATGGGCGCAGCGCACGGCGTTGTAACCCGCCTTTTTCATAATGCGGATGCGGCGTTCCTCGGCATCGGCAAAGCCGCAGGCACCCAAAATGCCATTGTCGTGGTGGATACAACCGCCGCGCAGCTTGACCGCCTTGCCGTTGACGCACAGACCGTTTTTTGCGCTCCATGTCAGTGTGCGGATGCCGAACGGGACGGATTCCTCGTCGTTTTCGGTCTTGACCACGCAGGTGTACAGGTTCGGGTGTTCGGCATCCCACAGCTTAGCCCGCGGGATCTCGATGGCCCCGGGCGCACCCTTTGCCACGCACTGCGCACCATCCCAAATTTCCACCGCCGCGTGTTCGGTTTCGGTCTGCACCTCAACTACGGCGGGAGCAATCGACACCGTGCGGATCTTTACCGGGCGCACGCCGTCTTTCGGCTTTACCATCAGATGCACAGGGCGGTAGATGCCGCTGCCCGTGTACCAGCGGCAGTTGGGTTCCAGACTGTTATCCACCGTGACGCGCAGGGTGTTTTCCCCGGCACGCACTTTTCCGGTGGCATCGGCGGTAAATTCCGTATAGCCGTAACGGTGTTCGGCAATTTTTTCACCGTTCAGATAAACGACCGCATTCTGATACACGCCCTCAAACAAAAATGTCAGTGCCTCATGCAGGTGCTCCCCCGGCAGAGAGAACGTCTTTTCATAGGCATATTTCCCGCCCGGAAAATAGCCGCAGTCCTTGCCGTTTTGGCAGTTTTCCTGCCGGGGTTCCTCCAGCATGGCATCATGGGGCAGATGCACAGTGCGGCAGCTTCCATCTGCCTTGTAAAAGCGCCAATCGGCGTTAAAATCCAATATCATAATAACTCCCTCTTACGCAAAACGGGGTGCATCGATTGGATGCACCCCGCAGTTTTATTTTACAATGCGGATAAAAGCCAAGTCGTTGGTGACAAGCTCTGTCTTTACGGTGAGTTTGCCGTCCGCATATTCATACGGAGCCGGGGCGTAGTCCACTGCACTTTCATCAATGACCTGCTGTACCTGCGCCGGGGTCATGTCCTCCGGCTCACCCATTGCCTGCCAGCACTTCAGCGGGTTGCCGTGTTCCTCGTCGATGCGGCAAAGCTGCACGCTCTGCGGCTTTGCGTCCAGTTCGACCTCGATCTCCACCGGGGTGGTCGGGGTGTTCTGCCCCGCAAAGTGGTGCAGGTTCTGCTTGGTGGCCAGCACGGTCAGCCGGGTGTCGGCCTCGTCGCGGAATGCCGCCACGCTCACCTCGCCGTCCAGCGCACCGGGCAGTTCCAGCCGTTCGTCACCGGCCTGCCCCAGCAGACGCAGTGCGTGGAAGATAGGCTTGGGGATGCCGTGCTGCGTCATCATGCCGAAGCCACCGTGGAATTCCTCTGGGAAGGGATGGATTTCCTCAAAAATGTCGCTGAAGCACCAGATGCTGGACCCGTCGATGACATCCTCCGAACTAAGCGCCGCGCGCACATCGTAGGCAGCCGTCTTGCGGGTATCGTTGCCGGGTGCGCCGAAGGTCGCGCAGGAGCTCCACTCGGTATAATACAGCGGCAGCCCCTCGGCCTGCTTGCGCACCATCTTGGCGCTGTCGCGCAGCAGATCACGGTTAAGATCGTCCGTTTCGGTGTTGTCGGGCATCGTGCGGCGGAACATCGGCAGCAAGCCGTCTTCCGGCTTTAAGCCTGCAAACAGCTGCGCCAAATCGACCTTGTATTCCTCTTGGATTTCCTCGGTATTCTTAACATGGTCGTCATCGCCTTGGTCGCACATTTCGCTGATGGGGTCACCCGCATACTGGTGGGTCGTGATGAAGTCCACCGGCGCATCATGAGCCTTGCAGTAGTTCACAAAAGCTGCAACCCATTTGCTGTTGCTGGTGGCGGGGCCGCCCACTTTCAGCTTATCGTCCACGGCCTTGACGGCTTTGACTGTAATCTCATACAGGCGGAAATATTCCTCCTGCGTGCCGTCAAAGAACGGAGTTTTCAAGTCCGGCTCGTTCCAGACCTCAAAGAACCATGTTTCCACTTCCTCTTTGCCGTAGCGGTTCAGCAGAAAACGGACAAATTTCTGAATATACGCCTGCCACTGTGCCTCATCCTTCGGCGGGGCAATGCATGGTTTCCAGTAAAAGGTGCCGCGTGTCGGGCGCTTGGCCATCGGGCTGGGCATGAAGCTCAACTCCACAAAGGGCTTCATGCCGGCTTTCAGCACATTGTCATAGACCAGTCCCGGCAGGCGGAAGCTATTCTCATAGAACGGCACCTGCTCGGAGCCGGGCATCGGCATGACCGTGGACATAGTGTCATAGGTATGCATATCATCGCTGAAAATACCGTGGAAACGCACCCGTTCAATACCCAGTTCGTCATGGATCTGCTTGAGCTGCTCACAGTAATCGGTGCGCATTGCCATGGCTGCATGACCGCTGCCGACGCAGAACTGCCAGTGCTTATGGAACGGCTTTGCAGGTGCATTTGCGGGAATCGTGAATTTCATGGGCTTATTCCTCCGACTTTTGTGTATGCCGCTTGGCAACTTCCGCACGCATGGCGGGAAGTTTTTCCTCCAGATCGAAGCCGCGGAAAATCAAGAACATGCCCACATTCAGTACGATGGGCAGATAGTTGGAAAATGCGTAGATAGCATAGCGCATCGAGGTGGTGGCCGCGCTCAGGGTGGAATCGTAGGAGCCAATCATCAGGAACAGTGCCAGAACCAACGCGCCCAGACCACCGCCGACCTTGCTGCCGAAGCCAATCGCACCGGAAGAGACGGCCACCAGCTTTTTATCGTATTTGTACTCATTGTAATCGACCGCCATTGCCAACAGAACGCCGTACAGGCACATCAAAGGGATCTGTAAAAAGCTTCCTACCAGACTGGAGCCGATGTACGCTGCCAGATTGGTCGGTACAAAGCAGCGCACTGCGCAGGAAGCTGCATACCCCAGCAGACCCAGATTGATGGTTCCCTTTACGCCCAGCTTTTTGATGATGGGGTTGGACAGTGCGAAGCCTAAAAACGTGGAGAGCAGACCGGCCGAACCGGCAATGGCTACCAGATTATCATTGCCGAAAATCCACTTGCAGTAGTATGCGCCGGACGACGAAGCGACGGCCGAGGAAACCGCTGTAATCAAGTTGAACAACAGCACGATGACCCAGTATTTGTTGCCGAACAGGCACTTGACTGCCGTAAGGAATTCAACGGGTTCTTCCTCCGGCTCTGCTGCTGCGGTGTCACCCTTGACCGCTTTACGCATAGCCTTGCTGCCGTTGGCGTAGCAGATGAGCAAGCTCAGCAGAACGATCAGTGCAATGACCGCGCCGTACTTGATCCACGCCGCCTGCGTGCCGCCCAGCATATTCGTGACGGGAATCGTTGCGATGGCAATGACCATGCCGGAGGCATAGTTGCCGACCGCACGCAGAATGCCCATGTTGCCGCGCTCCTGCTGACTCCTGGTGCGCACGATCATGGTTGCCGCAAAGGGTGTGGCAATCATTGTGTAGATGACCGCTGTAATCAGCAGGTTTGTCACCAGTGCGTAAGCGACAGCCGGAATCTGACCGGCTTGGATGGGAACCGTGAACATCATTACCGTGATAACCGCGGCCGGGACCGCCATACGAAGCATCCACTTGTAATACTTCATATTGCCGCCCTTGGAGTGGTCAATGATATTGCCGAACCAGATGTCCGTCAGCGCATCCACGACCTTGGCGATGGCCATGACCACACCCACGGAGCCGACTGCAATCCCGACTTTATCGGTGTAGAAGTATTGCAGCTGACCTACAAGGTTTGCCATAAGGCCCAGACCCAACTGGCCGGAGAAGTCCGCGAGATAGTCGCGCTTACGCATTACGAGCGCTGCGCCGTCCTTATCCACAGTGGGGCGCACTTTTTTACCAAATGCCATATTGTCTTCCTCCTGTTTTTCGGGAACTCTTCCCGTGTTTCTGAATTTAGTATAGCATCTGCCGTTCCGTGCATATTGCATTATTTGACTTGATATTGTAAAATCAAATTATCAATCTGTGGGAGGTCTGCCCCGTGGATACCGCACGCTATATCCGCATCACCAATCTCTGTATGTTGTTTTTCCGGGCCGAGGGGATCGCATTTTCCCTATACGACAAACGAGATACCTGTCACCTGCAGTACCCGGAGGAGCCGCAGCGCAACACAGCTGCACTGTTTGCTGCCCGTGACCCTGCACGGACGCTGGACATCTGCACCACCCCCAGCCATGCAGGCTATGCTTCCATCCGGATCAAGGGCGGCTGGCGGATCGTTATCGGCCCTGTCTATAACGCAAGGCTCAATGAAAGCCTTGTGGATGCCTTTATGGCAGAAAATCAAATCCCGGTTGCGCAGCGCCACGCAGCCGATACAATTCTGGAGGCCGCACCAAATCTGAGTCTGCTGGAATTTTTCGACAAGGCCGCGTATCTCTACTACTGCATGGACGGTGAAATCCTTGACCCGTCCGTCTACTTTGATTTGACGAACGACCGCGACAGCTTTACTGTTGGCCGCGATACCGTCGAGAACCTGCTGGAGCGCAAGGAAAATGAGAAATTCCACAACAGCTACCAGTGGGAATTGATGTTTTACGATTTGATTCGGCAGGGCGACCCGGAGAGGTTAATGGCTTTTCTGATGCAGGATAGTTCAGCCCGGGTGGGCCACGGCACAATGGCTGATACCCCGCTGCGGCAGGCAAAAAACATTTTCATCGGTTGCATCACGAAAATCGGTATGATGTCCGCCATCCCTGCCGGAATGGACGTCGAACTAACCTACCAGCTGATAGACAGCTATGTGCTGGACTGTGAGCGCGCCGCGACAGTGCCGGAAATTGATCGTTTACAATTAAATGCTGCCTTGGATTTCTGCCGCCGCATCGGAGAACTGCGCCTGCCTGCGGGTATCAGTCGCGAGGTATACACCTGTATGTCCTACATCCGCAATCATGTGAACACCCCTTTGAGCCTTGACGATGTGGCTGCCTCTATCGGGCGCAGTGTGTCCTACACCGGGAATCTCTTTAAGAAAGAAACCGGTCAGACATTGGGCAATTATATTGCGGAATGTCGGCTGGAAGAAGCCAAAAGCCTTTTGTATTATACCGATATGACGTTGGCCGAAATCAGCAGCTACCTCTGCTTTTCGAGCCAGAGCTATTTTCAGAACGTATTCAAAAAAGAATATGGTGTTACCCCGATGCAATATCGCAGGCAACACCATACCGAATCATGATATTCTGTTGTTTTTGATTACATCTGCATACCAGTAGAACGAATCCTTCGGGATGCGCTGTTGGGTCTGATAGTCCACATACACAAGACCAAAGCGCTTATCGTAGCCCTCCGCCCACTCAAAGTTGTCCATGATGGACCAGTAGAGATACCCGATCACCGGGATGTTCTCGTCCACGGCACGCTGTAAACCTGCCAAATAGCGCTTGACAAAGTCGATGCGCTGGGGGTCATGCACTGCGCCATCGCTCATGACGAAGTCTATGTTTGCCATACCGTTTTCCGTGACGATAATGGGCAGATGGTAGCGCTCCGTCAAGAAACGTGCCGCCCAGTACAGAGCATCCGGCGTAATGGGCCAGTCCATTGCCGTGCGGGGCATACCCGGCGTAACGGCGGGGTTGGGACCCATGTACTCCTCATAGTTGGAGGCATTGTAGCAGTTAAAGCCGAAGAAGTCCAGCGGCTGGCAGATGACCTTCAGTTCCTCCGCCGTGAAGAATGGCTGCAGACCCGCCGGGACACAGCCGAGAACGGCCGGGTCTGCCCACCAGTTGAAATGCGAGAAGAATGCCTGCTCCGGGAACATCTGGGTGCGGGCTTTTTCTATGGCATCCGGCGATTCATTCTCCGGCAGGTAGACACTGCCGTTCAGCGCCATACCGATTTTCGGGGCCAGCTTGGCGCGGCTGCGCAGCACGCGAACCGCCTTGCCGTGGGCCAGCAGCACATTTTTTGTCAGCACCGCCAACTTGTTCATCATCACGGCGGGCTGCTCCTGCATCAGGCTTTCAAACGGCGCGTGCGCCCCCGTAAAGTAGCCGTTGCCGATGAAGGTCGTCGGCTCATTGACGGTAAACCAGAACCGCACCCGGTCGGACAAGGCATCCGCCACTACACGGGCGTAGTTGGCGAAATCATCACTGATTTCCGCATTGTACCAGCCGCCTTTTTCGTGCGCCCACATGGGCAGATTCCAGTGGAAAATCGTCACCATCGGCTCAATGCCCGCTGCTTTCAGTTCGTCCACCAAGTCGCTGTAAAAGGCAAGACCTTTGGGGTTGACCGTGTCGGGACCGGACATCACGCGCGGCCAGCTGACGGAAAAGCGATACGCCTTAACGCCCAGCTTTTTCAGCAGCGCTACATCCTCCTTGTAGCGGTGGTAGTGATCACAGGCGATATTCCCGTTCTCGCCGTGCTTGACGTGCCCCTCGCTCAAAGCATCCCAGATACCGGGGACCTTGCCATCCTCATTGTAGGCACCCTCAATCTGGTAGGCAGCACTGGCCGCACCCCAGAGAAAATTCTTCGGAAAGCTCATCTTGTTTCCTCCTTTATAGTTCTGCAAGCCGGTCATACAGGCCCTGCAGAATTGTACTCAGTTTTACTGTGTCGGGGATGACTTGAATCATGCCCACCGACAGAATATCATTCAGCTTGCGGTACACCATGAAGTCCAGTGTTTCTTTCGGCATCATATCGAACATACCGTTCGTGAATTGATTTACGATTTCTTTTGCGCGCGGATTTTCAAGAATTTCCCCAATTGTGCTTTCGCCGTTCAAGGGATAGGGGTTCTTACCCTCTATCATCAGCGGGGCTTGTGCCAAAATGTTCTCCGCCGACAATGCCAGATACAGCGTGTGCGCCCCGATAGGCTGCACCCACTTATCCATTCGTGCGTCATAGCAGCGCAATGCCTTTTTGCTGACCGATACATTCACAACTGTTTCCTCACCGGGGGCAAGGCGCACCTTGGCATACCCCACCAGTGTGCGGTCGGGGCGCAGCATATGGGGCTTTTCCTCGCGGGTATAAAGCTGTACGACCTCGCTGCCGGGGCGGCTGCCGACGTTTTTAACCCGCACAGGCACATTCAGTGTTTCCTGTGTGCGCATATCCCAGCGGAAGTCATTTTCACACAATTCCACAGAAAAATCCGTGTAGCTCAAGCCGCATCCGAACGGATACTGCACAGCTAACTTGCGCTTTGCGTAGCTGCGGTAGCCCACAAACACGCCCTCACCGTAGTAGGCATCGTTGCCCTCACCGGGGAAGTTTGGGTAGGCGGGCGTGTCCTCGTAACGAATCGGGAACGTCACCGGCAGGCGGCCTCCCGGCTCGGCCAGCCCCGTCAGCAGACGCGCCGCTGCCACGCCGCCCATGCAGCCGGGAATGAAGATGCAAAGCACTGCATCCGCGTAAGGCAGCCAGTCCGCCATCTCTACCGGTCCGGAAATATTCAACAGCACGACGGTTTTCATGCCTTTCTGCTTTGCCTGCTTCAGCACCTCGGTCATGCGGGTGCGGTCTTGTTCCTCTACCGCCATGCTTTCGCGGTCCACATTTTCCCCGGCCGGGGCAGCCGCCGTGTACACCAGCGTGTCGGCATCGGTCCATTCTTCAAAGGCCGCCGCGCCGCGCAGTTTGCGGTATTCGTCCAGCACATTGCTGTGCAGGGCCGTCTCCACCGCCGTGGAGCCGCTGCCACACTCCAGTGTGTCGCGGCTGCGCGCCCCCCAGAACACAACACGCCGGGTCTCGGCCAGCGGTAGGACGGCATTCTCGTTTTTCAATAGCACCGCGCCGTCTTCAATAGTCCTGCAGGCGGTTTGCAGCAGTGCATCGGCGTCATACTGCGCGGGGATGCGGCGTTGATTTTGTTTGATCTCCACGATAAGCTGCAGGATATGGGCCACGCGGTCGTTCAGAACTTCCTCGGAAAGCCGCCCCTCCTGCACCGCCTGTTTGCAGGCGGTCATATCGTTTGGACCGGGCTGAATCAAATCCATACCCGCCGCCAGCGTACCTTCCTTGTTCTGCCCGGCTGCGCCCCAGTCGCTGACAATGGCGCCGTCGAAGTGCAGCTCCCCGCGCAGCAAATCTGTCAGCAGCTTTTTGCTATACGAGGTGAACTCTCCGTTCACGGCGTTGTAGGCGCTCATGATACACAGGACGTGACCATCCTCGATGGCTGCCTCAAACCCACGGGCATACAGTTCCATCATAACCCGTTTTGAAAGGTTAGAGCTTGTTGTGTTGCGGTTCGTTTCCTGATTGTTTGCGAGGAAATGCTTGGCACAGGCCGCAATGCCGGCGCTCTGCATACCGCGTACAAAGGCTGCCGCGGTCTGAGCCACCAACTCCGGGTCCTCGCCGTACATTTCATAGTTACGGCCGCCCAGCGGGTCGCGGGCAATATCCACGTTGGGGCCAAAGCAGACATCCACCCCGGCGTCACGCAATTCCTGTCCGACCGCGCGGCCGATGGTCTCGGCTGTGATTGGGTCAAACGACGCGCCGATGTTGATGCCCGACGGGAAGCTGATATGCTGCCGACCGCCCGGACGGTATTTTGCCGCCTGCTCCACAAGGTCGGTCATCAGTGCATCGCCCTTGTACTTTGCCGCGGCCTCGTTGAGATCAACGCGGTTCAGTGCCACCATTTCCGGCGTGGCATACGCCGTACGCGAGTCATCGGCACGGCAGGGGTCTGTTAAGTAGTCCAGCACCACATGGGTGCCATTCAACCCCGTCGCGCCGTCCATCAGATAGATGGCAGGCACATCCATATCCGGGATGGGTCGTGTGTGGCAGGCGCGGTAGCACCCCACCATATCCAATTTTTCATCCAGCGTCATCTCCGCAACCACCTGCGGGATGCTTTGTAAGTTGCTCAATTTTGCACGCATACAGTTTTCCTCCCTTTCGCAAATGAATTCTGTATCCAGTATAGCGTGCCGTGGAATCTGCGTATTGTAATTTTCGTGATGCAATTGTAATTTTTGGCTGGCTACCGCAGGGAATGAATCAGAACCGATTCACTTTTTCGAGTCAAGATTTTTGGATGAATCTAAACTGATTCACTCTGGGGAATATACGGATTTGTATGGGCATCGAGTTTGATTGTCACCGTTTTAGGGGTAGACATGTTTTGCTAGCATAGCGTTTGGATATCCACAAACGCATTTCTGGGGTGTACCCCAGACCCCCGCGCTGTTCTTGCGTGACGATAGTGACGCAGATGACGCTAATGACGCTGTTTTGAGGATATACAACAGTTCTAATATTTCGGCTTGGCGTCGATCGGCACTTGACACACTCTCACCTCTTTTCTGCTCGTTTTTCCCTTGCTCATCATCTTAAAGGCTAATAGCGCAGAAAATGTTCTCTAATTATTTGAACTTTTTGTGAATTTTTCGAGAAGCAGGCATAAAAAAGCCCGCCGCATTTGAGATGCGACGGGCTTATATTTTGACGAGAAAATTTCTATTATTTATGCTTCTGCGTTTTGGACAAGGCTTTCTCCGGGCGGTGCGGCTGATTCCATTTTCTGCGTGATTTCCTTACGTTTTTCCATATGCGGCCTCCTAAATTTATTGTGATTTACACCGTAAACTAGAAAAGTCCACACAATCATAGGATTACCCAACGCAAATACGCCTAGAAATTATTAGAGCCATTTATTCAAGAAATCGATTGCATATTTCTGTTGTTCTTCCTCAAACACATGACCAGCGTTAGGGAAAATGGCAGATTGGAAATGGTCGGTGCACCCAGCGTCACGATAAACCTGCTCAGCTCGATCTATTACCTGTTGAACACTATCAACAGGATAAATGGGATCCTGTGCTCCGTGGCATACACACACTGGTCGGGGACAAAGCATCGTCACAATGTCCTGCATATCTCCTTTGTTCAAAAAGCCGGGCAAGTACATCGCATAGTTGTGGTTGATGCCTCGCTGCTGTAAATCTTTAATATTACAGAATCCACAACTTGTAACCAAAGCCCGTACACGCAAATCATACCAGAATAACCAAAGTGCTTCTTGTCCCCCTAGCGAATGTCCAACTGCGCCGATACGATTCGGATCTGTTTCAGGCTGAGCTGCAAGCACATCCACCGCGCGAGTCAGATCCGCAATATATTTTGCTTGCAGCGTTGAACCGTGGAGCAAATACTCCATAAATAGATGTCTCTCATATTGTCCATCAGCTAATCCCGGCACAGATTTACGAACCAACTCCGGTGGGCGGCGATCTTCAAACCCCAACATATCCGGGCAAAGAACCACATAACCAGCTCGACACAATGTCAGTGCAAAGGTATTAGCCGCTTGGGCATAAAGGCCGATTGGTTCAGCTTTCCCTACAAAGTATTCATCACCATGTTGGTGACATGCCACCACTGCGGGACCACTATTTTTTCGGCCAGATGGCACAAGTAACCAAGCCAAAACCTCTTCTCCGGGTTCTGTCTCGTACCAGATCTTGTAGCGTGACCATTCCGCAGTTCGTTCCTCCAGAACTCGGCTATATCGTTGTTTGGAAACTGTGGGGAACTGCCCCAACATTGTTAATACATCTTCCCTGTTCATAACAATTACTTCACCATTACTTCTTTGCTTTAGATTTGGTGTAAACATCGAAGGCGACCGCACTCAACAGAACTAGACCTTTAAAAGCCTGCTGCCAGTCAGTACTAATTCCCATCAGTGACATACCATTATTCAGCACGCCCATGATTAAGCCTCCAATAATAGCCCCCGACACATAACCTACGCCACCGCTAGCGGATGCACCGCCAATGCAGCATGCCGCGATGGCGTCCATTTCAAAGCCGGTACCTGCCTTGGGGGTCGCTGCATTTAAACGCCCCGTAAAGACAATACCTGCAATAGCTGCTAACAGCCCCATGTTTGTATAAACAGCAAAAAGTATGCGCTTTGTTTTAACTCCGGACAGCTCTGCCGCTTTAGCATTTCCACCATAAGCATAGACATGGCGTCCCGCGACGGTTTTTTGGGTAATAAAACTATAAATGACAATCAAGAGACCGATAAGGATAAACACGTTGGGGATGCCATTATTTAACGCCAACCATACGAAGAACAGATTAACAACCACAGCCAGTACCACCAATTTTAAGACAAATAGTCCGGTGGAAGGAACTTGGAAATTGTATTTTTGTTTCTTTCTACGGTTAAAAATTTCTGTCACGATAAAGTATGCCGACAGCAAAACACCCACTAACACGCAAAAAATGTTTAACCCGCTTCCATGAAATACATCCGGAATAAAACCAGTACTGATCAGCTGGTAACTTTCGGGGAAGGGGCCGATGGTCTGTCCCTTCATAACCGCCATAGTAAGGCCTCGGAACACCAGCATACCAGCCAGTGTAGCAATAAAAGCAGGAATTTTCATATAAGCAATCCAAAAACCATTCCATGCGCCAATCAAGAGCCCTGCTAACAGACAGACACCAATGGTTACAGGGACACTCCAACCGTTATTGACTATCAAGACACCGGACAGTGCCCCGATAAATCCGATAACCGAGCCAACGGAAAGATCCACATTTCCTGTAATCAGGCACAGCAACATACCAATCGCCAAAATCAAAATGTAACTATTTTGCAAAATCAAGTTGGTGACATTCATCGGTTTCAGCAAAACGCCACCCAAAGTAATTTGAAAGAACAACACAATTGCAATCAATGCGATTACCATGGTGTATTGGCGGATATTATTACCAATGTTCTTTTTGATCTTCTCCAGCATCACGCAGTCTCCTTTGCTTGTAAGATGCAGTTCATAATTTTGTTTTGAGTCGCTTCAGCGGCATCCATTTGCCCTACAATGCGCCCCTCATTCATAACATAAATCCGATCAGCCATTCCTAGTAATTCCGGCATTTCGGACGAGATCATCAATACACTCTTCCCCTGAGCTATTAGATCATTGATTATGCAGTAGATCTCGTACTTAGCGCCCACGTCAATACCTCGGGTTGGTTCATCCAGAATTAGCAGATCTGGATCTGTCATAATCCATTTGCTTAAGACCACCTTCTGCTGGTTTCCGCCAGAAAGTTTGCCCGTCAACTGAGAAATACTGGAAACTTTGATGTTCATCCGTTTGGTGTAGTCTTGCGCGGCACTGATTTCCGCATTGGTATCCACAACACCATGCTTGCTGATTTTGTTTAAACTAGCCAGACTGATATTATGTAGCACATCATCGGTAAGAATGAGTCCCGCCTGCTTACGATCCTCTGTCACATATGCTATTCCCGCTCGAATAGCATCGCTAACAGTTTTCAGATTTAGTTCCTTACCATCTTTATACAAGTGACCAGATATCTTAGTTCCATAGCTGCGACCAAACACACTCATCGCCAATTCGGTACGGCCAGCACCCATTAAACCTGCTATTCCAACAATTTCACCCCTGCGAACAGTCAAATTGACGTCATCCACAATTTTTTTGTCGGCCACATTTGGGGCATAAGCGGTCCAATCCCGAATCTCAAACATAACCTCTCCGATGTGCGGGGTACGTTTGGGATAGTAGTCCTTTAAGCTGCGGCCAACCATGCCAGCCACAATGCGATCAGGCGTAACCGTTTCCTTAGCAGGATCAATGGTTTCAATGGTGGAACCATCCCGTAGGACGGTAATTTTATCCGCCACTTTCATCACCTCATTGAGTTTATGGGTGATAATAATAGCCGTTAGCCCTTCCTGTTTCAATTCCAAAAGCAAGTCCAACAAATGTTCAGCATCGTCATCGTTCAACGCGGCTGTTGGTTCATCAAGAATTAGTAAGCGAGCATTTTTAGACAGCGCCTTTACAATTTCAACCAATTGTTGTTTACCCACTCCGATATCTTTAATGGCTGTTTCGCTGTTTTCATGCAAGCCAACACGTTTCATCAGTTGTTCCGTACGCCGATATGTTTCATCCCAGTTGATTAATCCGTGATGTGAACATTCATTTCCGAGGTAGACATTTTCAGCAATCGTCAGATAGGGAATTAATGCAAGTTCCTGATGGATAATGACAATTCCCACTTTTGTACTTTCCTTGATATCGTGAAATTCACAGATCTTTCCATCATAGATGATATCCCCTTCATACGTTCCGTAGGCATAAATACCGCTGAGAATATTCATCAACGTAGATTTTCCAGCACCGTTCTCACCGACCAATGCGTGGATTTCTCCTTCTTGCACTACAAGGTTCACATGGTCCAGCGCCTTTACACCAGAAAAATCTTTGGTAATGTTTCTCATTTCTAGTAGCTTTTTTTTCATGGATATGTTTTTCCTCCTACAAACAGGAACAGCCAAACCGTGCCCTTTCCCTGATTTTCACTATTACTGCAACTGCGCCTCCGTGTAGTAGCCAGAGTCAATAAGAACACTCTTATAGTTATCAATCGTGACTACCACCGGATCCAACAGGTAAGATTCTACTACTTTAGCACCATTGTTGTAGGTTTCGGTATCGTTCACTTCCGCCGTACCACCTTCGAGAATAGACTGGACCATGCCAACAACTTTGCCAGCCAATACCCGGGTGTCTTTAAAGATGGTCATGCTCTGCTCACCAGCGATAATGGATTTAATAGCGGCCGTCTCCGCATCCTGACCCGTGACGATGGGCAGGGGAAGTTTCTCTGTTCCGTAGCCACTGTTCTTCAAAGAAGAGATAATACCATAGGTTTGCAAATCAGAAGGACTCAGCACCACATCTACACGGCTACCATCCGCATAGGTGGAAGTTAAGAGGTTATCCATACGCGCCTGAGTAGCTGCCGCATCCCAGTTCAGTATACCACAAACGTCCATGCCAACCTGACCAGATTTGACCACCAATTTCCCTTCATCAATATAAGGTTGCAAAACACTCATAGCACCATCATAGAAGAAGAAAGCATTGTTATCTCCGGGATCCCCACCAAACAGCTCCAAATTGTAACTGGCATCACTGCCATTCAAGTCCAGTTGATCCACAATATACTCTGCCTGCAGAACGCCTACCTGAAAATTATCAAAAGTAGCATAATAACTGACATTCTCTGTGTTCATGATCAATCGATCATAGGAAATAACGGGGATTCCGGCATCGGCGGCCTTATCCACCACATCAGTAAGAGAACTGGACTCAACAGGTGCAACGACCAATACGTCCACACCTTTCGTAATCATATTTTCGATTTGGGAGACCTGTGTTTCCACAACATCTTCCGCGTACTGCAGATCCACCTGATACCCTGCTTCTTCCAGCATGGTTTTCATATTTTGGCCATCTTGATTCCACCTCTGACCGGACTGTGTAGGCATTGCAACTCCGATGTACTTCTGGTCTTCTTTACCAGCACCAGAAGATCCGCAGGCAACAAAGGTGGCCGCCATACCCAGTGTCAGAAACAGTGTGATCGATTTTTTCATTGTTTTCATCCTTTCCATTATTAAAACGAAAGCAGTATCTTTTGTTTGCTTTCGTTTATTTTCTTTTGAGAACAGTCTATCACACGTGTATTTTGCTGTCAATTATCACCTTTCACAACTTTTCTTTCGAATCATTGTGCATTTTACCATTTTCATTGGCAAAAGTGTTTTTTATATTCGAATTTGATCGTTTCAAACTTTCCCTTGTTTTTTTTTGGCAATTCATTATAATGAAATTATATCATTCATCTTTTGTATTTTTTGTTCCCAGGAAAGGAAACGCCCATGTTTGCTGCAGAGCGTCTGAAAATTATCGAGCAATACCTGAAATCCAGTGGCCATCTGGAAGTAACCACCATTAGTGCAATGCTAGGTGTATCAGAAGTTACCATCCGACGAGATTTGGAACGACTGGAACGAGAGGGTATACTAATCAGAACTCACGGCGGTGCCGTACTTAATGAGGAAAATACAGGTAATACCGCAGCCTCTTCACCAGTCTTTCCGCTACTCACTCCTACGGATCAAGATATCGTGCAGACCGCATTTTCACTTCTTAACGAAGGAGATGTAATCCTGCTCTCGGGGCAAATGCTGGTTCGCCAGCTAGCCACTGTGCTGACCAATCAAAACCTAAAATTGACGGTTTTAACTAACGATTTAATTACCGCATATTCGCTGCGTAATTGCACTCAGGTCAATACTGTCATGCTAGGCGGACAGCTAAGTGTTCCCGAAGGAGCCAGCTACGGCCTGTTAACCCAAACCAACATGGCCAATTTTCATGTAAGCAAGATGTTTTTTGAGGTAGATGCCGTCAGCCGTCAACTAGCTATGACCGTTGACTCAACCGAAAAAGCCGAATTCTTACAAAAGGCATTCTCTATTGCCAGCGAAAAGATTCTGCTATGCCCATCATCCAGATTTGATCACACCGCTTTCTTCCGAGTGGGCGAAATTTCGTCAATCACCACTCTGGTCAGCGATTCTAATCTGTCGGATTTCTATAAAGAAGCCGCTTTCCAGCGCGACCTTCGTTTGTACACTTCTTTGTCCCTATATGAATTTCCCAGTACATCTTGAACCTTCGGACAGGAGGTCCCCTCTTATGTATCATTGTCCCTGTGTGGAACTCTGTGATGTTTCTGTTAACTCAACAGAAAGTTTTTCTCTTTATCACATAAACGCTAAATTTTCGGCTAGTGCCCTGCATTTTCTAACCAGCAGCCATCTTGATGAATTACGTCTACTTTTCGCTGTCATTGATGGGCAAATCTCACCTCAAAGTGGTCATGTATGTTTACAACCTACGGGGGGTAATGTGTTCCATCTGTCTGGATACTCTACTCCGCCACTGTTTCCAGAGTTTTCTCTCGCAGAAAATATCTATTTCACCAACTATAGTAAAGCCCAAGGAGTTTTTGGTACTATAGATCAAAAACGTCTTTTCCTTTTCTGCCAGAAATTATTAGCCCGCTTTTCATTAGTTTGGAATGTACAAGCTCCACTATCCTCTTTTAGCCTAGCGCAACAACAGCTAGTCCTTCTATTGCGAGCTCTTGTGTCGGACTGTTACGTGGTGTTATTAGATGAACCTTGTGCCTTACTAACAGATGAGGAGCAGGCAATCGCATATCAGATTATCCATGCCATGCGTGAAGAGGGGCGCTGTGTGCTGATTGCCACCACCAAACTTCAGGAAATTTTTGAACACGGGGATACTGTGACAATTTTTGACAACGGGAAGGTTAGCGCACATCTAGCCCTTCGTTCAGAGTTAACAGAAGAAAACCTACTGGCCTTGCTATCTGGTCAGTGTTATCTGAATCGGTATCCCAGACGAGAACGCCCTTTAGGTAAAACTGTATTTCAGGTAGAGCATTTATCGGTTCATAATATACTAAAAGATATTTCTTTTACCCTTCATGAAGGAGAAAATCTAGGTGTCACTGGGTTGGCTGGCTCGGGTCGTTCTCTGTTATGCCGTAGTTTGTTTGGACTAGAGCCCTGCCATATTCAAAATTTAAAAATCCATGGACGCCCCGTAACTATCAACGATTCCTCCGATGCTGTCGCGCATGGATTAGCTTTCCTCCCTGAAGGCGTACCTGACGACAGCTTGTTTGACAATTTAACTGTCGGGCAGAATCTATCTTTTGCTTCGCTACATCGCTTTTTACACAAAAAAATTTACCTCGATCACCCATTCGAACAATATTTGGTAGATAACTATCTTGATAAGCTTCGATTGCCTTCCAGCGATTCAGTTTTCTGCCAAGAACTCACCCGTGGTGAGCAGCAAAAGCTCTCATTGGGACGTTGGATGATGTCGGGCGCTAGCGTATATATTCTAGATGAACCCACCAGCGGCTTAGATGTGCCTTCCAAAATCGATATATATAATATGATTGAAGATCTACGGCGTAATAATTGCAGTTTACTGATGGTCAGTTCTGATATGGAAGAACTTCTTGGCATGTGTGATCGAATTCTGGTGATTGCACATGGGCGGATTTGTCTGGATGCTCCTACCCACAAATTGACCAAAAAAGAACTACTGTACGCAGCATCTGCACATTAAAAAATCTGTATAAACAACAAAGCAACCACAAATTTCCTCTATCCGTGAAATCGCTATAGAATCCTTGCCTGAGCAGTGGTTTGCTCCTCCGGTTTTCTTCTGATAGAAAAGATGCCGACATCTTTTTGGCCCAACGAGTGAGTGTGAAGCCTTTCATACCTGATCCACCTTTCGCACCGGGTGACGCACCACGGTTTTCAGGCTTTCCGGTTTGCACCGGCGCACATCGCTCAGGTATATCTCATGATGGAATCGGTTTTCACCAAAGTCCGCTGTGTATCCGTGCGCTTTGGCATATTCCGCCATATAGCATTCTCTGACAGTGGGCTTGGAACAGCGTCGGTTATGTTGACTGCCTGCAACTCCTCCCGCACCACCTTGCGGATGCTTTTCTC
>ERZ1026858.539-NODE-539-length-20573-cov-83.880008_pt1 | contig 20573 bp, 17 predicted proteins | sample MGYA00380159_ERZ1026858 | MGnify/ENA primary metagenome ERZ1026858 (study PRJEB33269, sample SAMEA4719795) | human gut metagenome | biome: human-associated habitat; feature: organic feature; material: feces | place: Cameroon | collected 2013-10 ...
CGTAGTTCCAGGCATTGGGATTCAGCTTCTCGCAGGCATCCAGGTAGGCATTCAGATTTCTTAAGTAAGAAAGCATTCCTGCATCCTTCTTGCTTTGGGCTACTTTCTGAATATCCTCCTTGTTCCATCTGTAGAAGGATAAGTTGACGGAGGATGTATTGCCGGCATACTTCTGCCAGTAGCTGGCGATGTCGTAGAGATACGCTGGCGAAGTCTGGTCGCGGTTGAACACGCTGAACATATAGTAGTTATGATCAGAGTATTCGGCAACGCAGGCGTTGGCGTGGGTGCTAAATGCTGCTGCCATCACTCCTATGATTAAAAATCTTTTCATAATCTTCTGAGTTAAATCGTTTGATATTATCGGTGTTGAGGTCGAAGAGAATAACCTCGCTGTTGATGTCTTCATCCTGGTGATTGATGCTTCTTACGGCTTCCATAATGTCGTTCATTTCGGGCTTTCTTATCACGATGCTGTCGCTTGGCAATACGGGGAAATCATCATCTGCATGCATGATACCTACGAATTTTCCTTCTCTGAATAGGATATGCCAACTGAAGAGCGGATAGGCTGCAGCAAGCGGAAGCGGGTAACTGCCCAGATGCTGGATATAAGGAGCCACATCCTTCATATCGAGTATGGGTTTGTGGCAACTTAGCTGTTTTACATCGCCCGTATTATACATCATCAGGATGCCTCTATCCACAGGGGGTGGAGTCATAGAGAGCTGGTGTAACCGGATGGTAGCAGACAGCTTTATCTGCTTGGCTTTGGCTTTCACTCTTAGTTTTTCGAGGAAATCGAAGTAAGCCTTTTGGGTTGATGCCGTCCAGTCGCAGTCAATCTGAATCTCTTTTACTCTCTTGATATCGTTGGCTTCGTTCATCTGAAGGATGCGAAGAAGGATTTTGTCGGCTAGGTATTTACCCGTTTTCCTGTTTGTTTTCAGGCAATCGTTGACGATATAAACAACGGGTATTATTTCGATGCCTTCCGGTATTAGAGATTCATGTTTGTTCCCGTTTCCATCTTCTTCAAAGGTGTTGAAATGCAGGGTAGCATTGGGCATGATTTCTCCATCTGCATTCTTTACCACATCGAAGTATCTCACGTAGAGTCGATTAATGTGGTGCTTTCGGATGAAGTTCATCTTGTTGCTGTCCAATTGCCATATAGTGCTCCAATAGTAGGCAGAGCGCAAGGTTTTCTCTGCTTTGCCTTGTGAGCAGGATGTGAAGCCGATGGTAGCGGATAAGGCAAGCAGCAAGAATGCCAATGTTATATGATTCCATGTTCTTCTCATCATTTCTTGAACTGAGGTTTCTACTGTTCCAAAGGATGAAACTTATAGTTTCTCCCCTAGAAACTTATAGTTTCTCTAGGTGAAACATATTGTTCCCTTTAACCGAAAAGGTCTCGAATCATATTCCCTGTATTGGGAAAATAAAACGAGACCTTTTATTATATATGACGATACTTTTCCCTCATGATAGTGCATGATGGTATTTATCCTTCGATTACTCCTTTCCACAACCCGTGAAGGTTGCAGTATTCTCGAGCCGTAACATCCTTGGCTTCTGCGTTGGTCAGGAAGATAGCTTCAGGCTTTTCGCCTGGCTTCAACTCGTGACGAAGCACATCGGTAGGGGTGAGCAACTCTATCCATTGGATGTAATGCTCTGGAAGCATCGGATGCTCCACGCTTCCTACGGTTACACGATAGCCGCCCTCTATAGCTTCTATCACTGGCACATGCTTCTCCCTGGCACCATCGCTGGTGTTCTCCTTCATGAGCTTCATCGGCTCACCGCAGCAACTGAGCACGGCTCCCTTGTTTACTACTTCTACCACGTTGCCACAAATCTGGCAGCGGTAGATTTCTCTAATCTTAGTCATATCTGTTCCTCCTATAATTTTGTTCCTCCTTTATTTCCTCCTTTTTCTGATAGAGTTCTTGAATCCTCTTGCAGATTAATCTTCTGTAAGGTTGAATTATTCCTCTACAGGACTAAAGTCTTCTTTGCCTACTCCGCAAAGTGGGCAAACCCAATCATCAGGGATGTCTTCAAATGCTGTACCTGGAGCGATACCGCCTTCAGGATCTCCTACTTCTGGATTATAAATCCAACCACATACATCGCAAATATATTTCTTCATAATGTTCCTTTCTTTTTTAATATCAATAATCTTGTTCTTTCACTCACTATCAGATACGCTATCTGAAGAGCATTGCTGCACTTCCGTCTGATAGATACTGCAAAGATACGACTTATTTTTCTTATCTCCAAATATATTTGAAAAAATTACAATTTTATCATTTATTTTAAATTCTTATAACATTGGAATTTACCTCTAAAGCAAAGGGGTATCATCGCTATAAAACTGATTTTTATATCCGAAAACAGAGTTTTTTCTAATTTATATCTTTGCTCTAAAAAAAAAGTTGTATATTTGCACCATAATAACTAACTGTAACAATTTAATTATGGGAATTAAAATGAATTTTAAGTCACAATTGTGTGCTGCAATCCTTACTTTGGGTTGCTCTTGCCTGACGGCTAACGCTATCGTTACTAAAGATGCTGCCAAGGAAAACAAGTCTAAGGCTCAGCATTATCAGCCTTCTCCAGAGAACTTGGAATCTAGAAAGCAGTTCCAGGATGATAAGTTCGGTATCTTCCTGCATTGGGGATTGTACAGCATGCTCGCCACCGGCGAATGGACAATGACCAACAAGGATTTGAACTATAAGGAGTATGCCAAGCTGGCTGGCGGTTTCTATCCTTCTAAGTTTGATGCTGCCAAATGGGTGGCTGCCATCAAGGCTTCGGGTGCCAAGTATATCTGCTTCACCACTCGTCACCACGAGGGATTCTCTATGTTCAAGACCAAGTATTCTGATTATAATATTGTAGATGCTACTCCTTTCCGCCGCGACATCGTGAAGGAACTGGCGGATGAGTGCCACAAGCAGGGCATCGCTTTGCACCTTTATTACTCTCATATTGACTGGTATCGCGAGGATGCTGTTTGGGGAAGAACGGGTAGAGGCACAGGTCGCCCTAACCCTGAGGGTAACTGGAAGAGCTACTATCAGTTTATGAACAATCAGCTTACTGAGCTTCTTACCAACTACGGTAAGGTGAGATGTATCTGGTTTGACGGATGGTGGGATCAGGATCAGAATCCTAACTTCGATTGGCAGTTGCCAGAGCAGTATGCGCTTATCCATCGACTGCAGCCAGGCTGCCTGATCGTAAACAACCATCACTCTTCTCCTTTCGAGGGTGAGGATGTTCAGGCTTTCGAGCGTGATCTTCCTGGAGAGAATAAGGCAGGATTGTCGGGTCAGGACATCAGCCGCCTGCCTCTTGAAACCTGCGAGACCATGAACGGCATGTGGGGTTATAAGATTACCGACCAGGATTATAAATCTACCAAGACTTTGGTTCATTACCTGGTGAATGCAGCTGGTAAGAATGCCAACCTGCTGATGAACATCGGCCCTCAGCCAGATGGCGAACTTCCTGCAGTTGCCTTGGAGCGTTTGGCAGAAATGGGAGAGTGGATGAAGATTTACGGTGAGACCATCTATGGTACCCGCGGTGGCATCGTGGCTCCTCACGATTGGGGTGTTACCACCCAGAAGGGAAACCGTCTCTTTGTTCATATTCTGAACTTGAAGGATAAGAGTCTCTTCTTGCCTCTTGGAAACCAGAAGGTGAAGAAGGCTTTCGATTTTGCCAGCAAGAAACCTGTGAAGATTCAGAAGTGCGAAGGTGGTGTGGTTTTGAACCTTGGTGAGGTTCCTACAGAAATGGATAAGATTGTGGAAATCGCACTTTAAGCCTGTGTGAATAACATATTGGAAAAGTGTCGTAATCTCTTGAAAACATAGAGATTGCGACACTTTTTTTATTGGTGGAAAACTTTACCCCAAAAGGTTGGCGATGGTTTGTTTCACTCTTTCTGCCGAGGTAACAGGCGAGTTGGTTTCATCGGCTCCCTCAGCACCCATATAAACATTGGTATTGAGCTGCTTCATCTTGCTAGGTACATTTACTCTTGCTGAGAAGTGATATTCGTGAATATCGGTGGCATCGAAGATGGTGCGTATGTTATCCTCGTTCACACCACAACCGGCAAGGAGGATGATGCGGCCTGCTGCTATCTTCTTGAGTTCTGCAAGAAGAGCTACACCTTCTACAGCCTTTGGCTGCTGACCCGATGTAAGGATGCGGTCGCAACCCAGGGAGATGATATCTTCCAAAGCCTTCTGAGGATTGGCTGCACGGTCGAATGCACGATGGAAGGTTACGCTCATCGGCTTTAATTCGCTATCACCTTTTGCCAATTCCACGAGTCGGCGATTGGCTTCCATATCCACTTCGCCATCCTCTGTAAGGCATCCGATAACCACGCCATCTACACCGAGTTCTCGGCAAAGGCGGATATCTTCTTCCATGCGTTCAATCTCTAAAGGAGTATAGAGGAAATCACCACCACGAGGGCGGATGATGACATGGAGCTTGGTCTCGTTCAATAACTTGCGGGCCACTTTTATCTCGCCATACGAAGGTGTTGTGCCTCCTTCAGGTATGCCTGCGCATAGTTCCACACGGTTGGCGCCTCCCGCCTGTGCTGCCAAACAGCTCTCAACGCTGTTGGCGCATATTTCGAACTTAAAATCATCTCTGTTCATAGTTTCTAATTTTTCTTTCATTTTAGTTACTTGATTTCTTTCTAATTCTTTTCTCTTTTTTTACTCGATTTCTCGAATTTTTCTGCAAAGATAACATTTTTTCTTTTGGGATAGCCATTATTTCGAAAAAAAACATTATTTTTGCAGAAAGTTTAAATCGAAATATCAATATATTAACTGGATTATAGTAATAGAAATTAAAAAGCTAACTAACAATGAGAAAATTTTTAGTAATGTTCGCTGTTGTGTTTTTAGCCTCTTGGCAGACAATGATGGCGGCAAATGACCATTTCATTACCGATGCAGCTTATCGCACGAAGGTGGAAACGGCCTTTAAGCAGAAGGTTAACCTGGTAGGTAAGCAGTTTTACGACCAGAAGATGCTCAAGCAGCAGAAAGCTACTGGCGACGAGCAGGGTGCCTTGCAGTTCCTCTATGCCTACATGCCTGTGGCTGATGTCACCGACTATCCTACCAGCTTCTTTCTGGAGAATGTGCGCACCAGTTTCGAGGCACGCAACCAGATGGCTTGGGGTAATAAGGTACCAGAATTGCTCTTCCGTCATTTCGTTCTCCCTGTTCGCATCAACAATGAGAATCTGGATAATTCACGCATGGTGTTCTTCAAGGAATTGAAGGAGCGTGTAAAGGGATTGGGAATGAAGGAAGCCATCCTTGAGGTGAACCACTGGTGCCACGAGCTGGTAACTTATCAGCCTTCTGACGGCAGAACCTCAGCACCGCTTTCTACCATCCGTTCGGCTTACGGACGATGTGGCGAGCAGAGTACTTTCACCGTGGCAGCCTTGAGAGCCATCGGCATTCCTGCACGTCAGGTTTATACCCCTCGTTGGGCACATACCGACGATAACCATGCCTGGGTTGAGGCTTGGGCAGATGGTACCTGGTATTTCCTGGGTGCCTGTGAGCCGGAAGCAGTGTTGAATCTGGCTTGGTTTAATGCTCCTGCCTCTCGTGCCATGCTGATGCATACCAAGGCATTCGGCGACTATAATGGTCCTGAGGAAGTGATGCTCCGCACGTCTAACTATACCGAGATTAATCTCATCGACAACTATGGTTCTTCTGCCCGCATCGATTTCTCTATCGAAGATGAAGCAGGCAATCCTGTGGATGGTGCAAGAGTGGATTTCAAGATATACAACTATGCGGAGTTCTGCACCGTGGTAACCAAATATACCGTGGCAGATGGAAAGACCTTCCTTTCGGCAGGTAAGGGCGACATGATGATCTGGGCTTCCAAGGGTGGCAAGTATGGCTTTGCCAAGGCATCCTTCGGTAAGGATAAGAACATCGTTATCCGCCTGAACCATGAGGTTGGAGCAGATGCCATGCAGAAGGAAGTATTCTTCCGCGATTCTTTCGATATCGTTCCTCCTCCAGAGCGTGCCAATATTCCTGAGGTTTCGCCAGAAGCAAGAGCCAAGAACCTGGAGCGCTTTGCCTATGAGGATTCTATCCGCCACGCTTATCTTGCCACCTTCTTTAATCAGGAGAGTGCGCTGGCTACTCTGAAGGCAAACGGATTGATAGAGGAGCAGAATATTACCAGAAACGGTGTAACTTTCCTGGCAGCCAAGGGAGAGAAACTTACAGCATCGGATGCAAACGGGAAAATCTCAGCCAAGGCTCAGAAGATGATAGATTTCCTGGTGGCGTCTAGTGGAAATCACAAGGTTATCCTCAGTTTCCTGGTGCAGCATCAGGATCGTCTGGATAGAGCCATCAACTTGCTCTCTACCTTGAGTGCCAAGGACTTGAGAGATATGCAGATGATTATTCTGGAGGATAACTTCAATGCCAAGAGCGATGAGTTATCACCACGTGTGGAAAACGAGATGATTATCACTCCTTTCAAGCAGTTCTTCGAGAAGGAATTTGCCAAGAAGCAGGTGGCTTTCAAGAACAATCCTAGTCTCCTGGTAGAGTGGGTGAAGAAGAACATCAGGATTAATCCTGATAAGAAGGCGTTGCAGATAGCTCAGACTCCTATCGGCGTATATCGCTCTCGTCTTACAGACGACCGTTCCCGCAAGGTATTCTTTGTGGATGTGGCCAGAAGCTTGGGCATCGAGGCTCAGGTGGATGCTGTGACCAAGAAGACTCAATACAAGAACCACAAGGGTGGCGAGTGGATTGATGTAGATTTCGAGAATGCTGCGCAGGAGGCTTCTGCCAAGGGCAAGTTCGTGATGGGATATGCGGATAATGGTGCCGTGGATGATCCTAAGTACTACAGTCACTTTACCATCCATCGCATCAATGCCGATGGTTCAACATCTCTCCTGGAATATCCTGAGGAAGGATGCACCTGGAGCAATACATTTAAGAATGGTGTTGACTTGGATGAAGGCGACTATGCGCTGGTATCAGGCACCAGATTGGCTAATGGTGGCGTGCTTGCAGAAATGCAGATGTTCCATGTAAAGCAGGGGGCAACCACCCAGGTAGAGATGCACTTGCGTAGTTCTGAGACAGAGATTACCGTAAAGGGTAATTTCAATTCTGAGTCGAAGTTCATCCTCTTGCCAAGCAATCAGGAGGTTAGTCTCTTGAGCCAGACGGGTCGTGGTTACTTTGTGATGGGATTGATAGGTGTAGGTCAGGAGCCAACCAACCATGCCTTGAAGGACATCGCCAAGGTGGCACAGGTATTTGATAAGTGGAATCGTCCTATCGTTCTCCTGTTTGAGGATGAGGCATCTGCCAAGAAATTCAGAATTTCCGAGTTCCCTGGCTTGCCAAAGAACATCATCTTTGGTATTGATAAGAATGGCTCTTGCCGCAAGGAAATGGTAGAGAACATGAAGCTTCAGAACAAGAATCTGTTGCCTATCTTCACCATCTCTGATACATTCAATAGAGTGGTATTCCTCTCTCAGGGTTATACCATCGGATTAGGTGAGCAGTTGGAATCTGTAATCAGAAAGTTGTAATGCATTCATCGTACTTGAAATCATAAAATAAAAAAGCCCGGGACATTTGCCCCGGGCTTTTTTATTATGTTCCTATTCCTGAGTCTTATCGGTAAATCAACTTATTTCTTTACGACAATCGTCTTAATCTCCACCTGCATATCCTTGTCGGCTGTGCGGTTCTTGGAGAGCCATTTCTGGAAGTCCTCGAACTTCAATTCTCTTGGCAATCCCTCTGCGGCATTGTCTATCGCCTTGACAAATGGATTTGGAGAACTGATAATGTAGATGTAATTCGTTTCTGAAGCCTTATCGCAAGTCATGGTGTATTCATCAACATCCGTTGGGGCAAAGAGCGGCAGAGCCGTCTTTTGGTTGAAGAATACATAACGCTTGTTGGCCACTACCTCAACCTTTCCATCTTTTGATGATTGGTATGGCAACAGGCAGTAGGCATTCTTGTTGTCATCTATCAGATATACCGCCAGATAACCCTTGGTGGCACTCTGATAGGCAAGATAGAGATCATCACCGTTTTTGAAGTTATCTCCTTCGTTGCGATCTTCTATGCCGTTGCGGAGGATTTTTGCCACGTAGTTGTTTTGCTTAGCCACGATTTCTCGTGCCTTGCCGTTTACGGAGCATTTTACCACCAGCATGCCTTGCTCATAGCTGATATCGTACTTAGGTTCGCCAATGGTTTCGAGCCATTCACCCTTCACATCGCTGCTGCTCAGCGATGTGAAATCGGTATGTGTAGAACCGTTGGTATTACTCAACATGGTGGCGTTATGCTGTGCCACCACGGTACCAAAAACATCGCCTAGCGCTTGAATCTGTGCACGGCTCAATGCCGTTTTTTTAGCTTGTTCCAGCGAAACGTTTTCTGGTGCATGGTAGATATACTCGCCATGCACCTTTTTGGTCTTCTGGGCGTAGCCGGATGAAGCCACACCCAGGAGGATGCATATCATCAAGAAGATGTAATGTCTCATAATTGTTTTGTGCAAAGAGGACGAGTATATTTATTTACTTGGTTCCCAATACGTTGTCGAGTTTCTTGTGCAACTCCTCGCTTTCGTTTTCGAGGCTCTGGCGGATAGCCTGCTTAGCTGCAGCCTTTGCCATCTCTCCGTTGTAAGCGATGCGTACAAGTACCTCCTTGTTCTTGTTCTTCAAGGTGCGGAAGCATTCTACCACGGTGATGGTTCTACCGATGCTCTGCATGATGAGGCTCTTGCTGGCCATGATGCTCTTGGTTACGGTGACTGCTTCTTCCAAAGCGAGCTGCTGTGTAGCCACAGAATTATCTACGAGGGCAGAAACTTCTGTCTGAACCTGTGCTGCAAGATTCTGTTTTGCCAATTCCATCGCCTGCATCTTGGCACCATCATAGTTCTCACCAATGCTCATAGCTTCGCCCATCAAGTACTTAGGATACATAGATGAATCGTATTCCATCTGCATGAGGTATGACTTGTCGAGCTGCTTCTCCAATGGGAGGGCACCTGGTGCTGTTTGCCAACCTTCCTTCTTCAATTTCTTTGCCTCTTTCTGTGCGGCTTTTGTTGCCTTTGCGTTAAGCTCGGCCTTTGATGCCTTTACAAGTTCTTTACGTTCCTTACGCAAGTCCTTAGTGCTCTGAGATTGAGCCGATACACTGATAGGTGCTGCCATGAGGCAAAGCAAACCTACTGATAAAAATAGATGTTTCATGAGCTTGAATTTTATCATTATTATTATTACTTTCTGTGTAAAATCATTATATTTCTCTCTGTGCAAAGGTTGGGAAAATGTGTTAAATGGGTTCAATCATTTTTGTCCTTTTCCTCTTAAAAACCTCTGTTTGATAGATTTTGCGACAAAAATACAAAAAAATATAGAAAAGAGAGTCCTTTTTCATAAAAAAATGCTGCAAAAGGATAAAAAATGTACCTTTTGCAGCATTTTGATGCTCTTTTATATTAAATTAATGTGCTTCAAGCCAGTTTTTGCCCCAACCGGCATCTGCCACCAGTGGCACGCTGAGCTTGTAGGCATTCTGCATTTCTTCTACCACAATCTTCTCCACCTGTTCTTTCTCTTCCGGATAGACGGAGAAGTTGAGTTCATCGTGCACCTGAATGATCATCTTGCTCCTGATGCCTTCTTTCCTGAAGCGGTTGAAGATGCGTACCATCGCCACCTTGATGATGTCTGCCTCTGAACCCTGGATAGGGGCATTGATGGCATTGCGCTCTGCGAATCCTCTCACGGTACCGTTCTTGCTGTTGATATCCGGCAGATAGCGACGGCGGTGGAAGAGGGTTTCGGCGTATCCCTTGGCTCTTGCCATCTCTTTTGATTTCTCCATATAGGCCTGAACGCCAGGGAAGGTGCGGAAGTAATCTTCTATGATTTGCTTCGCTTCCTTGTTCTCGATGTTCATGCGTTGGGCAAGACCGAAGGTGGTGATACCGTAGATGATACCGAAGTTGGCGGTCTTTGCCTTCTTTCTCTGGGCACCGGTCACGTCCTTGATGTCTTCGTGCCAGATTTTGGCAGCCGTGGCAGCGTGGATATCTGAACCTTCGCGGAAAGCCTCTACCATGTTGGCATCTTCACTCAAATGTGCCATGATGCGCAGCTCTATCTGCGAGTAATCCGCAGAAAAGAATAGACATCCTGGTTCTGGGATGAAGCATCTTCTTATCTCCTTGCCATCGTCATCTCTAACAGGGATGTTCTGCAGGTTCGGATCGCTTGAAGAGAGACGACCTGTGGCTGTGACGGCTTGGTTGAACGATGCGTGGATATGTCCGGTTCGAGGGTTGATAAGCTTTGGAAGAGCATCGATATAGGTGCTCAAAAGTTTCTTCAATCCTCTGTAGTTCAATATTTCATCGATGATAGGACTCTTGCTGCGCAACTGCTGCAATACCTCTTCGCTGGTTACATACTGTCCCGTCTTTGTCTTCTTCGGCTTTTCCACAATCTTCATCTTTCCGAAGAGAATTTCTCCTACTTGTCGAGGAGAAGAGATGTTGAAAGATTCGCCTGCCAACTCATAGATATGATGTTCGATTTCTGCGAGACGATTGGTAAGATTATTGGATGTCTCCTTCAATGTTTCTGTATCAATGCACACACCATTCATCTCCATGTGGGCAAGTACAGGCACCAATGGCATCTCTACATTCCAGAACAGATCCTCGCATTCTATCTCCTTGAGCTTCGGTTCGAGCACATTCTTCAATCTCAATGTGATGTCGGCATCCTCGGCTGCATACTCGTAAACTTCAGATGGAGCAAGGTCGCGCATCGACTTCTGGTTCTTGCCCTTCGGACCTATCAGCTCCTCGATGTGAACCGTCTGGTAGTTGAGGAAGACTTCAGCGAGATAGTCCATGTTGTGATAAAGCTCTGGCTGGATGATGTAGTGGGCGAGCATCGTATCAAACATCTTTCCCTGTATCTCCACACCATAGTTCATCAGCACCTCGTAATCGTACTTGATGTTTTGTCCCACTTTCAGGATTTCCGGGTTCTCGTAGAGAGGTTTGAATATATTTACGATTTTTAAGGCTTCTTCACGATTTGCTGGAATTGCTACGTAGAATGCCTCTTTCTCCTCAACAGCAAAGCTCAAACCCACCAATTCTGCGTCGATGGCAGAGGTAGAAGTGGTCTCTGTATCTAAACTGAGAATCTGCTTTGTAATTAAATAGTCATAAAGATTTCTTGCATCTTCTTCTGTTTCAATGAGTTTGTAGGTATGAGATACCGTTTTAATGGTCTCAAAACTCGTGTTTTTTTGCTCATCCTGTACATCGCTTGGCTGTGCGCCAAATAAATCGAGCTCTCCTGTAGGGTTTGTTTGCACCTTTTGAGGTTTTTTAAGAACTCGGTTGGCGAACGACTTGAACTCCAATTCGGTGAAGATTTCGTCTAGTTTGGCGTTGTCTGGCTCAGTCAACTTCAAGTCATCCATCTTCTCATCCACAGGAACATCAGTTCTGATGGTTGCCAGGAACTTCGACATCTTGATATCTTCCACGGCACCTTCCACTTTTTCGCGAAGCTTGCCCTTCACTTTTGCAGAGTTTTCAATCAAGCCTTCTACGCTGCCAAACTCGCCAATCAGTTTGATGGCAGTTTTCTCTCCAACGCCTGGGCAGCCAGGGAAGTTATCGGCAGAGTCACCCATGAGTGCTAAAAGATCGATGACCTGGAGTGGGGAAGAGATACTGTATTTTTCTTCAATCTCTTCAACACCCAGCTTTTCGTAACCACCTCCATGGCGAGGTCGGAACATGAAAACATTGTCGCGAACCAACTGCGCATAGTCCTTGTCTGGAGTAAGCATATAGGTTTCGATACCCTTTTCTCCAGCTTGCAAGGCAACGGTACCTATGATATCATCCGCCTCGAAACCATCTACCTGGAGGATAGGAATATGGTATGCTTCGAGGATGCTTTTGATGATAGGCACCGAGAGTTTGATGTCTTCCGGAGTCTCTTCTCGCTGTGCTTTGTAAGCAGGAAAAGCCTCATGGCGGAAGGTTTTGCCATGGTCGAAAGCCACCGCTATGTGGGTTGGCTTCTCCTTGGTAAGTATCTCGTTAAGGGTATTGCAGAAACCCATGACACATGAAGTATTAAGACCCTTCGAATTGATTCGAGGGGCTTTCATAAAGGCGTAATACGACCTATAAATGAGCGCATAAGCGTCTAAAAGGAACAATTTATCCATAATATTCATTTTTATGGTGTAAAATTACTAAAAAAATGCGATATTTCACGAATAATTCATTAATTTTGTATCAAATTTCAGAAATTAAGTAGGTTTAAACGAAAATAATGGACTATTTATCACTTATCAAACAACCAATTGAGGCAGATTTGGCAGATTTCGTAGATTTGTTCAACAAGTCTTTGATGCACAGTGACGGCCTCCTTTCCCAGGTGCTCGACCACATCCGTCAGCGCGCTGGAAAGCGCATGCGCCCTATACTCATCCTGCTGATGGCTCGTAATTTTGGAAAGGTTTCTAGCGTAACTCAACATTCTGCTGTTGGTTTGGAGCTTCTTCATACCGCTTCGCTGGTTCATGATGATGTGGTTGATGAGAGTGGCGAGCGTCGTGGACAGGCGAGTGTGAATGCTACCTATAATAATAAGGTGGCTGTACTTGTGGGCGACTATATTTTATCAACCGCTCTTCTTCATGTATCTTATTCTCATTCAGAAGAGATTGTTCGCTATTTGGCAGAGTTGGGTCGTACCTTGTCGAATGGTGAGATTCTCCAGTTGAATAGCATCAGCAATGAAGAAATATCAGAAGAGATTTATTATGAAGTAATTAATCAGAAAACTGCCGCTCTCTTCGAGGCTTGTGCAGGTATTGGTGCGTTATCGGCCAATGCATCTGCCGTAGAGGTTACTGCAGCCAAGCGATTTGGCCAGAATCTTGGCATCATTTTCCAGATTCGTGATGACATCTTCGATTATTATGATTCCAAGGAGATTGGTAAGCCAACGGGCAACGATATGACCGAGGGAAAATTGACTCTTCCTGTTATCTATGCGCTCAAATCAACGGGCGATGAGGAGATGATGAAGCTGGCGAGAAAGGTGAAATCCCGTGAGATTTCTCCAGAGGAAATCGCTCAGTTGGTGGCTTTTACCAAGGAGAATGGCGGCATAGAATATGCTGATAAGCGTATGTGGGATTTCCATGCCGAGGCGATGAATTTCCTCGATACATACGTGGAGGATAAGGATGTATATAATGCCTTGAAGGCGTATTTGGACTTCGTAATAGAACGAAAAGCATAATATTACGAAACGAAAAGCATAATGAATAAAAAAGGGTTGATTCTCCGAGAGAATCAACCCTTTTTGCTTCTGTATCCTATTGATTATAACTTATTTCTTTTAGAAATACTTGATTTCCTTACCCAGGATTTCGCTCAAGAGGAGGTTGGTAAGGCGCGATGTGCCGAGGCGCAACCACTGGTTGGTAAGCCACTTTTCGCCCAAAACTTCCTTTACGATGGTGTAGTAAACCACTGCGTCGTGAACGGTATTGATGCCGCCGGCAGGCTTGAAACCTATCTGAATACCAGTCTTCTCGTAGTAAGCCTTGATGGCCTGGCACATCACGTAAGCTGCCTCTGGAGTAGCTGAAACCTTCTCTTTACCAGTAGAAGTCTTGATGTAATCAGAACCTGCATACATGGCAAGAACAGAAGCCTTCATGATGTTGCTGCAGTTCTTCAAGTCGCCTGTTTCCAGGATACACTTCATCTTGTGCTCGCCGCAGGTTTCCTTCAACTCCTGGATATCGTCGCAGAGACCCTCGTAATCCTCGCTGAAGAACTTGCCTACAGGCATTACGATATCTACCTCTGTAGCACCATCCTTGATAGCCATGGCTGTCTCGGCAATCTTTACCTCGATAAATGTCTGAGAAGATGGGAAATTACCGCTTACAACGGCGATTTCTACGCCATCAACCTCCAGACTCTGACTGATAAGACCAGCGAAGTTAGGGTAGGTACATACGGTTGCTACATGAGGAAGCTCAGGATAATCGTGGGCAAACTGGTTTACCTTTTCAATCATCTTCAGGATGCTTTCCTCTGTATCCTCTGTATGAAGAGATGTAAGTTCGATGCTACCGAAGAGGAACTTCTTCACCTCCATAGTCTCATTCTCTGCTACCTTCTCATCGAGAATCTTCTTCACTTCTGCTGCGATTTCCTCGTCGTTGAGGTCGCAATTATACTGTTTCAATACAGATAAATACTTGTCGTCCGACTCGCTATACTGTCCCTGCTGTGCAAGAACCTGTTCTTTAATACTGCTCATACTTAATGTTACTTTTTTAATTATTAAAGTTTAGTTATTTATATGATTCCCTCAATTTCGGGTATTTTACTTCCTCAATTTCGGTGTTTTATTTCCATTATTTCGGCGTTTTATTCCTTCAATTTCGGGTTGTTTTTATGTCTTTCAGCATCCCTTTGGGTCTTCTTGTCGATGCTTTTCTGGAGCTCTTCGGTAAGATCGATACCCGTTTGGTTAGCCAGACAGATGAGAACCCAGAGAACGTCAGCCATTTCCTCTCCTAGGTTAGGCTTTTCGCCTTTCTTGAAGCTCTGGTCGCCGTATGTTCGGGCGATGACACGAGCCAGTTCTCCTACTTCTTCCGTAAGACAAGCCATATTGGTAAGCTCGCTGAAATAGCGAACGCCATATTCCTTAATCCACTTATCTACTGCTTCCTGTGCTTCTTTTATAGTCATAACAGATGATCTTTAATCATGTAATAAGTCAAACTTAGCCATAATCCTGTGATGAATAAAGCGGCAATGCTGTTATAGATACCGATTTTTCCATCCTCCCTTTTATCGCTGAGGAAAATCATATTCAAGCCTATGGCGGTGAGAGTTGCGCCCGCGTATAGTGCCCATAGATTGTCTAAGAACCTTGGCGAAAAGATTATTGTCAGAAGCCATCCTATAGTCAAGAACCAACTTCTATATTTTGAAATTTTTTCCATTTGTTCTCTTGAATGTTTTGTTTCTTACTCCTTGTTATGGGTATCCATCATGATGGTGACAGGGCCGTCATTCTGCAATTCTACCTTCATATCGGCACCAAATTCACCGGTTCCTACTGGTTTTCCGAGTGCATCCGACAGCTTCTTGCAGAACTCTTCATAAAGCGGAACGCTGATTTCGTGCTTAGCAGCTCTAAGCCAGCTAGGGCGGTTTCCCTTCTTGTAGCTGGCAAATAGGGTGAACTGGCTAATTACCAGAACCTCACCGTTTACATCCATAATGGAGCGGTTCATCACGTGATTCTCGTCGTCGAAAACACGAAGTCCCGTAACCTTTCTAACCAACCAATCTACATCTTCTGAAGTGTCGCTTTCCTCAACGCCGAGAAGAATCAGATAGCCCTGTTTAATGGCAGATTTCACTTCTCCTTCAATGGTAACAGAGGCATGGCCTACACGCTGTATTACTATTCTCATATTACTACTTTGAACTTTGAATGTTGAACATTGAACTTTATGAATTGCATTTTGTGGAATTCTGGGTTCAGTTCACTCCTTGTTATTGTTATTTTATTATTGTATAGTTTCAACTGCAAATATACGACTTTTATTTCATATTCTCGCCTTTTTCGGCGAAATATTTCGCAAGAATTTCGGCTTTATGAGGGCCTAATACCTCGGCAAGCTGTTCCAGCGATGCTTCTTTTATCTTTTTCACGCTCTTAAACTTGCTCAGGAGCGCCTCTTTTGCCTTAGGACCGATGCCCTTGATATCGTCTAGTTCCGAATGCAGGGCGTGCTTGCTTCGCTTGTCACGATGGAAGGTGATGGCGTATCTATGTACCTCGTCTTGTATCTGCGTCAATACCTTGAAAAGCTCGCTTTCCGGCGGCAGGGCGATGGTTTGTGGCGGAAAACCGTAGAGGAGTTCGTTGGTGCGATGGCGGTCGTCCTTGGCAAGACCTGCGATAGGGATTTCCAGGTGCAGTTCGTCTTCTATCACCTCTCTTACCACCTCCATCTGGCCCTTGCCACCATCGGTGATGATAAGGTCTGGCAGGGCAGTTTCTTCCTCTATCATGCGACTGTATCGGCGTCTTACCACCTCCTGCATCGAAGCATAATCATCCGGTCCTTCCACCGTCTTGATGTTGTATTTCCTATAGTCCTTTCTTGATGGTTTCATACCTTTATATACGATACATCCTGCCACGGCATCGGTACCCGATATGTTGGAATTATCAAAGCATTCTATCTGGTAAGGCATCTTTGGAAGCTTCAGTTTCGTCTGCAATTCCTTCATCAATCGGGTTTGCTTCTGTTCAGGATTGAGCTTTTCTGCCTGCTTCAGACGGTCGAATTTATACTGCTTGCAGTTCATTTCCGAGAGTTCAAGAAGGTGCTTCTTGTCGCCCCTCTGAGGCACGAAGAAGGTAGCATCTTTCAGCTTCCATTCCATCTCGAAAGGCACGATAATCTCTTTCGAAGTAGAGTGGAAACGCTCTCTGATTTCCGGTATGGCGGTAATCAGAAGTTCCTCGTCGCTCTCCTCCAACTTGCGCTTGTACTCGTAGGTGAAGCTCTGGTTGATGGTGCCGTTTTTCACGTGAATATAGTTGATGAAGGCGTTCTTCATGGCGTCATCATTCACGATGGTGAAGACATCTACGTCGGTAATGGTATGGCTTACCACCTCGCTTTTTGCCTCAAATTCGTCCAGCAACTGATACTTCTTTTTGTATTCTTCGGCTATTTCGAAGCGCAGAAGTTCGGCATTTTTCATCATCAAATCATAGAGATATTTGCTTACTTCGCGGGTATTTCCCTTCAGAATTTCACGCGCCTGGCGCATGTTTTCCTGATACTCCTCGTAGCTCTGCCTGTTGATGCAAGGGGCACCGCAGTTGTGAATATGGTACTCCAGACAGGGCTTGTATTTGCCTTCCGCCACGCCTTCTTTGGTGATAGGAAACCTGCAGGTTCGGGGTTTATACAGCTTCTTGATGACCTCAAGAACGGCATACATACTGCCCACATGAGGGTAAGGACCGAAGAAAGTTCCCACCTTTTTATTGATGTTTCGGGTCTTGAAAATGCGGGGAAAATACTCGTTCGTAACGCATATAGAAGGGTAGGTTTTGCCGTCTTTCAGCAAAACATTATACCTTGGATTATACTTTTTAATGAGGCTGTTTTCCAGCAAAAGGGCATCTTCTTCGGAGTTTACAACGGTATAAGAGATGTCGAAAATCTTAGAAACAAGCACCTTTGTCTTGTATCTATCCACCTCTTTATGGAAGTAAGAAGATACTCTTCTCTTCAGATTTTTCGCCTTTCCCACGTATATAATCGTATGGTTTTCGTCGTAGTATTGATAGCTTCCTGGCTTCTCCGGCATGCTCAAAACTATGTTTTTCAGCCTTGCCAATCGCTCCTCATTTTCTTGCTTCGTCATCTTGTTATGGGTTAAAAATAGGGTAAAATAGCGTTGCCGTTTCACGTGAAACCGCAACGCTAAATGGGGTTACAACTGCAATAAAGTTGATACTTCTACGTCGTCATCGAAGATTTTTCTGCCTTCAAAATTCTCGTTTACGAGCTCGATAATGAAGTTGGCATACACCTTCTTCGGGTGGAATTTCTTCACCAGATCGCATGCAGCCTTCATGGTTCCGCCTGTGGCGAGGAGGTCGTCGTGGAGGAGAATGACGTCGTTCTCGTTGATGGCATCTTCGTGGATTTCGATGGTGTCGATGCCATACTCTTTGGCGTAGCTAGCCTGCACGGTTTTGCATGGAAGCTTACCTGGTTTGCGGCACAAAACTACGCCTGCTCCGAGGCGGATGGCGAGTGCCGAAGACATCACGAAACCGCGGGATTCGATGCCCACAATCTTGGTAATTCCCTTGTCTTTGTAGATCTCATACATCTCGTCGCAGATCTCCTTGAGAGATGCTGGATTCTTGAAAAGGGTACTCACGTCGCGGAAGTTTACACCCTTGATTGGCCAATCTGGAATGCAACGCAGATTGTCTAATAATAGCTGATTGTTCATTACTTTTTTACTATAAAATTAATACTATATTTCTTATTTTACCGCTTTTGTTCCACGAAAATACTGAAGTTTTACTTTAGCCACAATTTACTTGATGCAAAAGAATCTAAGTTCTTTAATATCAAATGTTTTATGTTTTGCGGGTTTCACGTGAAACATTCTGCAACATTCTTTGTTCCGCACTCTTTTGCGGTGATACAGCCGATGTTTCCGGCTTATCTTCCCATCAGTACGAGCATCACGTTGATATCGCTTGGCGAAACGCCCGGGATGCGGCTTGCCTGGGCCAAAGTCTCAGGGTCGATGCGTTCGAGCTTTTGGCGTCCCTCGGTAGAGATTTCGTGAATCTCCGAGTACTTGAATCTTCCCTTGATTCTGATGTTCTCCAGGCGGTGCATCTTGTCGGCGATGAGTCGCTCGCGGTCGATGTAACCCTTGTACTTCATCTTGATTTCTGCTGCCTCTGCAATCTCTTCCTTGCGGTTAGCCGGCGCTTCCATCGCAGCCTTCAGGTCGGGGATAATCTCCGAGAGGTTCTGAAGGTTCAGATGCGGACGGGCTACCAGGTCGATGAGCTTGCAGCCGGCACGCAGCGGAGTGGTGCCGAGCGCCTCGAGTTTCGGATTGATCTCTTCCTTCTTGATAGGATAGTTGGCGCAGAAGTCGATGATTCTTTCGATGGCTTCCTTCTTCTCCAACCACCAGTCGTAACGGTCGCGCTTGGCAATGCCCAGCTCGTATGCCTTCTCGGTGAGTCGGGCGTCGGCATCGTCTTGTCTCAGCAGGATGCGATACTCGGCTCTTGAGGTGAACATTCGGTAAGGTTCATCCACGCCCTTTGTGGTGAGGTCATCGATGAGCACACCTATGTAACTCTCGTCTCGCTTCATCTCGAAAGTCTTGTCGCCCGTGCAGTGGAGGGCGGCGTTGATTCCGGCAACGGTGCCCTGACCGCCTGCCTCCTCGTAACCGGTGGTTCCGTTCACCTGTCCGGCAAAGAAGAGACCCTTGATGATTTTCGACTCCAGCGTATGCTTCAGTTGGGTAGGGTCGAAATAATCGTACTCGATGGCGTAACCTGGTCGGTAGATCTTTGCATCTCTCAATGCTGGAATCTCGTGCAGGGCCTTCAGCTGGATGTCCATCGGCATGCTCGAAGAAAAACCGTTCAGGTACATCTCGTTCGTATCTTCACCCTCCGGCTCCAGGAAGAGCGGATGCTGCTGCTTGTCGGGGAAGGTGACGAGCTTGGTTTCTATACTCGGGCAGTAGCGGGGACCGGTGCTCTGGATTTGTCCATTATATAAAGGTGAATCGTCGAGCCCGCTTTTCAGTATCTCGTGTACTTTATTATTGGTGTAGCAAGTCCAGCAAGGAAGTTGCTTCAGCACACGATGGTTGCCCATGTATGAGAACTGATGGAAGTCGATGTCACCCGGCTGCTCCTCCATGTCTTCAAAGTGAACGCTTCGCTTGTCTATGCGAACCGGTGTTCCCGTTTTCATTCTTGCCGGTGTGATTCCCCATCGGGTGATGCTCTCGGTGAAGTGGTGCACGGCAGGTTCTGCACATCTTCCACCTTCTACCATCTTTCTTCCCACGTGCATCAGTCCGTTCAGGAAAGTACCGGCAGTGATGATGATGCTCTTGGCGTAGAACTCGGCTCCCCAGATGGTGCGCACGCCGATGGCCTCGCCGTTGGCAACGAGCAGTTCGTCGGCCTGGTCTTGCCAGATGTCGAGATGGTCGGTATGGTCGAGGATGGTTCTCCATTCCCAGATAAACTTGCCGCGGTCGCATTGGGCACGTGGACTCCATACGGCAGGTCCCTTTCCGATGTTGAGCATTCTAAACTGGATGGCGGTCTTGTCGGTCACGATACCCATCTGTCCGCCCAGCGCGTCAATCTCCCGTACGATCTGTCCTTTTGCAATTCCTCCGATGGCAGGATTGCAACTCATCTGACCAATCTTGTTCATGTCCATCGTTATCAAACAGGTGTTGGCACCCATGTTTGCAGCGGCTGCAGCAGCCTCGCATCCGGCGTGTCCTCCACCTATAACGATTACGTCATAATTGAAGTTCATAATCTCTATTTAATCTATATTTTTTCTAATTTTCGGCAAAAGTAAGAAATTTAATTGAAATTTTAGCAAAAATACTTTGATAAATCATTAAAATATAGTAATTTTGCAGCTGACTTGCGGAAATATACCTAAAAATGAGGATTGCAGAATGCTTAAAAATAGGTATTGCGAGTACTTGATGAAGGAAATATTAAATAGTTTCAAACAGTTAAATAATTTAAATTCAATCATTTATGTGGTTAATCA
>ERZ1026858.546-NODE-546-length-20507-cov-50.900743_pt1 | contig 20507 bp, 13 predicted proteins | sample MGYA00380159_ERZ1026858 | MGnify/ENA primary metagenome ERZ1026858 (study PRJEB33269, sample SAMEA4719795) | human gut metagenome | biome: human-associated habitat; feature: organic feature; material: feces | place: Cameroon | collected 2013-10 ...
CGGTACTGGCAAGCGTATCTCTATCCGCGACACACGTGGTATCATCGACGCTATCCTCAGCGGCGACATCGACAAGGCTCCTACAAAGCAGATCCCGATGTTCGACTTCAAGGTGCCGACAGAGCTTCCTGGTGTAGCTACAGAGATTCTCGATCCGCGTGACACTTACGCTGAGGCTGCTCAGTGGGAGGAGAAGGCTAAGGATCTTGCTGCTCGCTTCATCAAGAACTTCGCTAAGTACACCAACAACGAGGCTGGTAAGGCTCTTGTTGCTGCTGGTCCCCAGCTCTAAATCCCAACATTCCGTGTGCTGCGCTTAACCACAGCGTAGCCGCAGAATGACAAGACATAGGCAAAAATCTTTTATGGTCCGACTCATGCATTAAACCATGCAAGAGCCGGACCATATTTTTTGTAATGGGACGTTCTGGGATAAACAGGAATTTTATCGGCGAGGTTAGTCAGGGCTTTGACAAAAACCTTTCTCCACATACCTTTTGTTGTCACACCCTACGGGTTCATGATATCGTTTGGCGAATGGGCTTTACGAGAGCGTTGCTCTCGACACCCATCCTCCAAACGATATCATGAGTGATGCTGGAGCATCACTGTGCCAACAAAAGAAAAACATAAAAAACACAAGGTTAAACAGTAGAAATTGTGTCTAAACTAAAGAATTACACATCGTATAGTATTATAATGTTGTTTTATATAACCTTGTGTTTTTCTTTGTTTTTTCCGCTTATGGGTGCGTGGCTATGCCATGCAAATATCGTACAAAGAGTAAAAAGCTGTTACAAAATAAAAATTGATTATAGAGTCCTGGATTGCTGTTTTTATGGTGTTACGCTATGCAAACAGCACCCATCCTTAACAATAGCGCCACTTTTACACTCCAATAGTGCCACTATTAGACAGTAAAAGTGGCACTATTGCATGCTAATAGTGGCACTATTGGAGTGTAAAAGTGGCGCTATTGCAACCTTATGAGGCTTTTTGGCTCAGTCATTCATTGCACACTTCTCTTCTGAGTAACGTAATCTACAGAGCTTCAGTATGTTGTCGCTGCACGCTCAAAACTCAAGAATTTCGCACCAAAGATTTTGTTGTGCGCTCAACTGGGAGTATTGAGCGTTAGAAATGCAAATATCGTCTTCGGCGGAACCGCCGAAGAGTTAGGAACCCGCTCCGCGGAACCTGCAGCTCGTAAAGCATTTTTTCACTTTTATTATTAAAAAACAACGACAAGACTTTGCCATAATAATATTTTACACTATCTTTGCAATCGGTAGACCACAAAACAAAGATAAGCAGATTGGTAGCCGAAGTCCACGTAGGACAAACAAAAGCTCCTTAATAGAAGCATACCTGTTGACAATTTAAAATAAAAACCAAGACATATATATTCACAATAATACGCATTACATTACTAACGACGTTATATAACAAAAAGAACATTTGATTTTCTATTATACAATTTATTAACTAAAAGAAAGGATTTGATATGAAAAAAATCTTATCTCTATTGTCCTTCTTAATGCTTGCAGTTGTTGCAATGGCAGCAGACCTTACCACAGGTGTCACTTTCCAGGGCACATGGGGTGATAAGCTGGGTAATTTAGGCACGGCTGAAGGTCAGATGAAGGTGACAAAAGTGGATGGTGGATTGAAGTTCGAGGTGAAGAGCAACGCCTTCAATGGCTTCGCTTTCCCCGATTACACCATCGTTTATGAATGTGAAGTGGGCGCTGATGGCTCTTTCAACGTCGGCAATTTCTCACGTGGTGAAATCACCGGTGATGCTACCGTGGAAGGTACGGCTGTGTCTTCTTTGTACTGGCAGCAGATTAAGGGTACTGTCACCAACGAGTCAATCGACCTTTATATGCGCTACTGTGGCGTTAATATGGCCGAATTGTCACACGTGACATTCCAGGGCACAGCAGTTGCTGAGCCGAAACCGGAAGGTCCTACCGTAGTTTCCTCAAAGTCTTTCACTGACAAGCTCGGTATGAAGATGGGCGAAGGTGTCTATGACTTGCCATACAGTGCAGAGGTTACTGTAAAGGAGATGTCTGACGGTTCAAACAACATCGACTTCTCGTTCGGTTCGAGCGTTATTGAGGCAAACGGCCTTACAAAGGGCACTGACGCTAAGGGTCGCACCACTTACTCTGGCGACGTTGACGTTCAGGGAACAGTTTATAAGGTTTATGCTGTAATCTATACTGATGCTGACGGCACAGAGAAGATTTATATGAGTGTTGAGTCAGAAGGCGTTACTTACATCGTAGGTACAAAGCCGGTTGACGGTCCTTCTATCCCGATGGAGAACTATCAGGCTGACGGCACTGGCTTCGTGGTTTCTACACCTATTGACTGGGAGACACAGAAGTTCCAGGCTGTTATTGACGCCACCAACTGCAACTCTTCAAATACTGAGGAAATCTTCGGCTTCGGTCCTGAGGCTACAGTATGGGAGAAGAACATCCATATCTATGCAGACAAGGGCACTTACAAGGCATTCTATCAGTGCTCTAACGGCAACAACAATACAACCGTCAATATAGCTGACAAGACCAACATCACTGTTGAGGTTTCGAAGGCAGACGGTCTGACCGTTGACGGCGTAAGCATCATTGCTGCTGACAAGCTCGAGGGTCTCTTCGATCTTACAGAGGTGAAGTTCGGTTCAGGCGAGAACAGTCAGTTCAGCAACGCACTCTACAAGAGCGTCAAGCTTGTAGAGGTTGTTCCTCCGTTCGTACCTGAGACAAAGACATACAAGGACGTGGCTTACTCTTCATTTGCTGGTACAAACACCGACTTTGACGAGAACACCGTAGAGTTCACAACAGTTGAGGACGGCACATACAATGTGGTTTACAAGAACCTCACCGTTTCTTCTAACCGCATCGGCGACCTTAACATTCCTAACGTAACAGCCACAACTGACGCTGACGGCAACGTTACATTCGCCACTACAGCTACTGAGGGCACATGGACCAACATCAACCAGGACCTCGCCTCAATGCTCGGCATCTCTGAGGGCAGCCCCGCTACACTCAAGAGCTTCACAGCCACACTCTCTGGCGAAAAGCTCAACATGACCGTAGTTACAGCTCTGACTGGCGTTGACGCCACTATCGTATTCGGCAAGCAGTATGTAGATCCGAATCCTGATCCGGAAGGCGCAATCGACGTCGTAGAGCATGGCTTCTATGCTAACGATTTCGCATGGCAGGAGTCGAAGGATATCAACTGGGATACTCAGTATCTCAAGGCTGAGATAGACCTCACCACTTGTAAGAATGAAAATGAGAACATCCTCTCTGTAGGTAACAACATCTCAGAGTGGGGTGCTACCAACTATCACTTCTACTATACAGCTGCTACAAATACTCTGCAGTTCAACTTCCTCAATTCCTCTGGCAACATCTCACGTTACGACGTGGCTGACATTGAGGGAACCGTAACCATCGAGATTTCTAAGAAGAAGGGTCTTGTTATCAACGGCACACAGTATAACAACAAGTATATGTCGACCGAACAGTATGCTGATCCTACTACTGCTTTCGCAGAACTTTGGGCTATCAGCAACATCAAGATTGGTGGCTGCCAGGGTAGTACTATGAGTAACGCTACGTACAACTACATCCACATCCTCCCAGTTGAGGCAGAGCCGGTTGATCCGAACGAGGTGGTTGCTACAAAGACTTACACAGACAACCTTACTGTCGGACACGACGCTCAGACAGGTGAGGTGACCGGTTATGCTGGCAAGCAGGTGGTATTCACCAAGTATGCTAATGGCGAGTCTTCCGTTACATTCAAGGAATTCCCGATTTCTGAGACAGAGACACGCGACCTTACATTCCGTGGCACAATCTCAGAGACTGACATGAGCGAGTATGGTATGGGCACCGTAACCTTCGGCGAGGACTTGGCAATGACTCCTATTGAGGATGAGACCAGCGCATTCTATGGCAAGGAGATTTCTCTCTTTATCAACATCTCATCATACACAGCTGAGAAGATGAAGTTCACATACGAGTTCGGTTCTGAAGATGGCATCTACTACGTTGGTCAGTACGGTGTAGAGATTGAGCAGCCTGAGGAAGTTGTAGGCACTAAGACTTACACAGCTAACCTTACTGTTGATCACGACGCAACATTGCAGAACGAGGTGCTTTATAAGGATAAGGACGTTGTCTTCACCAAGTACTCTACTGGTGACGTGACCGTAACCTTCAAGGCATTCCCGGTTTCAGAGAACGAGACCTGCGACCTCACATTCCGTGGCACAATCTCAGAGGTTGATATGAGCGAGTATGGCATGGGCGTTATGGTATTCGGTGAGAATATGGTATGCAAGGTAGAGGACGAGGCAAGTTCATTGAACGGTCAGACTCTCTATCTCAACATCAACATCGACAAGAAGGACGACTACAGCAAAAACATCGTATTCCACTACTCATTCGCTAATGATGTGGACGACGAGAATGCTGACGCAAAGAGCATCTTCTATTGCGGTCGTTACGGTGTAGTTGCCGACGCTATCAGCGGCATCCAGGCCGAGATGGAGAACGGCAACGTATCTATCTACACTGTAGGTGGTGCAAAGGTTAACACTCTCCAGAAGGGCATCAACATCGTTCGCCTCGCTAACGGCAAGACCATCAAGGTGGTGAAGTAAGCCAAGCGATAAACGATAAATAAAAAAATCCCGGTTCCTAATCAAGGAGCCGGGATTTTTTTTTACATTTGCATATCCCAACGCCCCCGTTAATCGTTAAGGCATGTTAAAACATGGCCCTATGCTGTAACAAATCATTCTTCCAAACGTCATCCTATCAGAGCACAGATGAAAAAGATAAGTTTTCGTAGCGACATCCTGCCGATGAAGGACACCCTTTTCAGACTTGCCCTCCGCATCACGCTGAGCCGTGAAGAAGCAGAGGACATCGTGCAGGATACGCTCATCAAAGTATGGAACCGGCGCGACTCGTGGGACACCATCGAGTCCGTAGAGGCGTTCAGCCTCACCGTCTGCCGTAACATTGCTCTTGACCGCCTCAGGCTGCATGCCAACAACAACGCGTCACTTGACGCCGGCACAAGCGGCGAAAAGGCAGACTCCGCCTCCAATCCCTACGAGCGCACAGTGCAGCGCGAGAAAGTGGAGATTGTGCGCTCCCTCATCGACAACTTGCCAGAGAAGCAACGCTCATGCATGCAGCTGCGCGACATCGAAGGCAAAACCTACAAGGAGATTGCCGCCATCCTCTCCATAACGGAGGAGCAGGTGAAGATAAACATCTTCAGAGCGCGGCAGACAATTAAACAACAATTTCAGCAATACGACAATTATGGATTATAAATACATCAGTCAGCTCCTGGACCGCTACTGGCAAGGCGAGACCACTCTCGAAGAAGAGCAGATACTCCGCTCGTTCTTCAGCCAGCTGTGCATCCCGGAAGAGCTTCAGAAGTATCGCAGCCTCTTCATCTACGAGCAGACGGAGAAGCACACCAACACGCTTGGTGACGACTTTGACGAGCGCATGATGGCGCTTATCGACGAGCCCGAGACTGTGAAGGCACGCCGAGTGACCATGAAGGAGCGTTTCGCGCCATTCTTCAAGGCTGCTGCAATGGTGGCCATAATCCTGACACTCAGCCAGGCGGCACAATACTCGTTCCAGAGCACGTCCGAACAGACACCGGCAGTATCTACCGGCACATCGCGTCCGGCAGGCTCAGTGGCGCTGAACGACTCCGCCCGCATCGACACGCTCAAGAAGAGCAGCTCGGTGGACGCCGTACAGCAGCCCCTCATCGAGAACGGTGCCGTGCTGATGAAGTAAGACAAGACAAAAATTTCTATGCTTTCTCAATAAAAATCATGTTTAGTTAAAACAACATTTGGACATGACGGCTTCTCTCCGATAGGAACCGACGTCCCGGACAAAGGATGTCGTGGAAGACGCAAGTTCATAAACCCAAACTTGAGACTGTGAAGTTTCAGGTTCTCTCAAATTTTTCATAACATACTAAGAATCGCTGGTCGTCAGAGCTAAAATAGCCCGACGGCCAGTTTTCGTTTCACGCTTTTATTATTTAAACAGGAATATATCTGCGTGATTCGTTTAGGCAGGGCTTTGACAAAAACCTTTCTCCACATACCGCTTATGGGCGCAAATCCTATCGGATTTAAATAAAAGGCTTTACATTAGGTTGTCGAGAACCATGTTCTCGACAACCTAATGTAAAGCCTTTTATTTGTGCATAGCACGCGCCCATAATCGGAAAAACAAGAAAAACACAAGGTTACACAGTAGCGGAGGTCTCCCCTCAATTTATTTAGTTATTACATCCTCATGTAACCTTGTGTTTTTCTTTGTTTTTTCCGTTTGTGCTTTTCGAGAGAGGCGAAAGCCTCTCATTCATTTATGGCATATATGGGCGTGAGAACTTGTTCTCATAAGACCATATAGGACATAAAGGAATTGCCGAAGGCTCGAAAAGCATAAGCGGATTGTGGATAAAGGTTTTTGTCAAAGCCCTGCCTACCGCAGCAAACTCACCGATAAACTGCAATTCGGCTTTATTCTCAAAAAGCTTTATTTCTAAAATTTTATAAAATTTCTCTATATAATAAGGTATAAGAAAAAAAAAGCTTACTTTTGCGCCGAAATTATAAAACGAAATCAACAACATGCAAGACAACTTAGTTATTGTCGAGAGCCCTGCGAAGGCAAAGACCATCGAGAAATTCCTTGGCTCCGACTATAAAGTCATGTCCTCGTATGGACATATCAGAGACCTTAAGAAGAAGGAACTGAGCATAGATAAAGATACACTCCAGCCCGCTTACGTAATACCAAAGGACAAGGAAGCGCTCGTAAAGACTTTGAGAGAAAACGCCAAGAAAGCCACTAAGGTTTGGCTCGCATCCGATGAGGACCGCGAGGGAGAGGCCATCTCATGGCACCTTTGCGAAGTGCTCGGACTGGACGAGGCGTCCACCAACCGCATTGTCTTCCATGAGATCACGAAGCCTGCCATTCTCGCGGCAATAGAAAACCCGCGCCATCTGGACATGAACCTCGTGAACGCACAGCAGGCCCGCCGCGTGCTCGACCGCATCGTGGGCTTCAAGCTCTCGCCCGTACTCTGGCGAAAGGTGAAGCCGGCACTCTCGGCAGGACGCGTACAGTCGGTTGCCGTGCGCCTTATCGTAGAGCGTGAGCGCGAGATACAGCAGTTCCGTACAGAGCCTTACTATCGCATTAACGCCATCTTCGCCATAACCAATGCGGACGGTTCGCAGCAGGAAGTGAAGGCAGAGCTGGACAAGCGCTTCACCACACACGACGAAGCGCTGGCGTTCCTCGACAAGTGTAAGGACGCCACGTTCCGCGTGGAGACCGTGACGAAGAAGCCATTGAAGCGTTATCCCGCAGCGCCGTTCACCACATCCACCCTCCAGCAGGAGGCAGCCCGCAAGCTCGGATTCTCCGTTTCGCAGACCATGATGGTGGCGCAGCGCCTCTATGAGAACGGTCTTATCACATACATGCGTACTGACAGCGTAAATCTCTCGCAGCTCTGCATCGGTGCAGCCAAGGAGGAGATTGTGAAGCTCTACGGCGAGGAATACAGCTCACCGCGCAATTTCCACACCCACTCCAAGGGAGCGCAGGAGGCACACGAGGCCATCCGACCCACATATATGAGCAACACCACCGTGGAAGGAACCGCACAGGAGCGCCGTCTCTACGATCTTATATGGAAACGCACAGCTGCCAGCCAGATGGCTGAGGCTCAGATAGAGAAGACCACCATCAGCATCGTGGCTGACAAACCCGCCGACAGCACCACCGGAAGCATTGAGGAGCACTTCATTGCCAACGGTGAAGTGGTGAAGTTCGACGGTTTCCTCAAGGTTTACCGCGAGTCGTCAGACGACGAGGACGAATCTTCTGCAGACGAGTTCTCGCACATGCTGCCCGTCATCAAGGAGGGCGACGTGCTCACACGCCGCGAGATTACGTCCACAGAGCGTTATTCGCAGGGACCATCACGCTACACTGAAGCAAGCCTCGTGCACAAACTCGAAGAGCTTGGCATCGGTCGTCCGTCAACATACGCCCCGACCATTTCCACCATTCAGCAGCGCGAGTACGTGGTGAAGGGCGACAAGAAAGGCGAGGAGAGAGGTTATGTCATCGACACGCTCCGCGGACTCAAGGTCACGCAGACACGCAAGGTGGAGATGGCTGGCAACGAGAAGGGCAAGCTTCTGCCCACCGACATAGGTATCGTTGTGAACGACTTCCTCATCGAGAACTTCCCCACCATCATGGACTATAACTTCACCGCCAAGGTGGAGCAGCAGTTCGACCAGATTGCCGACGGCAAGGAAGAGTGGACAGACATGATGCGCCACTTCGACCAGGAGTTTGAGCCTACCGTTGACAAGGTGATGAACGCCCGCACGGAGCACAAGGCAGGCGAACGTCAGCTCGGCACAGACCCGAAGAGCGGACATCCCGTCTTCGTAAAGATAGGCCGTTACGGACCCGTGGTGCAGATCGGTGCAGCCGATGACGAGGAGAAGCCGCGCTTCGCACAGCTTCCTTCGGACAAGAGCATGGAGACCATCACCCTGGAAGAGGCACTCGAGCTGTTCCGTTTCCCGCGCACTCTCGGCGAGTTTGAGGGCAAGACGGTCAGCGTAGGTGCAGGACGCTTCGGTCCTTACGTGCAGCATGACGGCAAGTATGTGTCCATCCCGAAGACCGAAGACCCGATGGCAGTGACGCTTGAGCGAGCCATTGAGCTGATAGAGGAGAAGCGCAAGGCTGAGGCAGAGCGCCATCTGAAGACCTTCGAGGAGGACGACAAGCTGGAAGTGCTCAACGGACGCTACGGACCATACATCGCTTATGACGGCAAGAACTATCGCATTCCGCGCGAATTGCATCAGAAGGCAGCCGAACTGACATACGACGAGTGTATGGAAATCATCAAGAACCCGCCGGCTCCCAAGAAGAGAGCAGCGGCTAAGAAGAAGTAAGCATATACAATATAATGACACGCATAATCCTTATAGGTTATATGGGAGCCGGCAAGACCACCGTAGGAAAGGCGCTTGCCAAGGCTCTCGGACTTCCCTTCTACGACCTCGACTGGTATATCGAGACGCGGATGCGACGCACCGTGAAGCAGATATTCGATGAGTCGGGCGAGGAAGGCTTCAGACGTATCGAGCATAACATGCTGCATGAGGTGGCGGAATTTGAGAATGTGGTGGTGTCGTGCGGCGGAGGAACGCCCTGCTTCTATGACAACATCGACTATATGAACGCCCAGGCGCAGGTGGTTTATCTGAAAGCATCGCCCGAAGTGCTCCACGAACACCTCAAGATGGGACGCGCCGTGCGCCCCCTGCTGCTCAACAAGACGCCGGAAGAGGTGGAGAAGTTCATCGTGGAACAGCTCGCACACCGCGAACAGTTCTATCAGAAAGCGCAATACACCTTCAATGTGGACCTGCTCGACAACTTCGAAAAGATAAACGATACCGTCAAGGAACTGCGTGCGTTGTTGGATAAATAACATACAAACCGTTTAAAGAAACAACCCCTTAAAACCAAGAATAGAAAGAAATGAAGAAATGGACCATTGAAGATTCCCGCGAACTCTACAACATAAACGGATGGGGAACATCATATTTCGGTGTCAATGACCGTGGCGACATGTATGTGACGCCGTGTAAGGACAACGTCCAGATTGACCTGCGTGACGTGATGGACGAACTCCAGTTGCGTGACGTCACGCCTCCCGTACTGCTGAGATTCCCCGACATCCTCGACAACCGTATCGAGAAGACATCGTCATGCTTCAAGAAAGCGGCGGAGGAATACAACTACAAGGGGGAGAACTTCATCGTCTATCCTATTAAGGTGAACCAGATGCAGCCCGTCGTGGAGGAGATCATCTCGCACGGACGCAAGTTCAACCTCGGACTGGAGTGCGGTTCGAAGCCCGAGCTGCACGCCGTAATAGCCGTACAGTGCCAGAGCGACTCCATCATCGTCTGCAACGGATATAAGGACCAGAGCTACATCGAGCTTGCTCTGCTTGCCCAGAAGATGGGAAAGCGCATCTTCCTCGTAGTGGAGAAGATGAACGAGATTGGTCTGATCGCCGCTGCTGCCAAGAAGCTTGGCGTCAAGCCCAACATCGGCATCCGCATCAAGCTCGCTTCTTCAGGATCGGGCAAGTGGCAGGAGAGCGGTGGCGACGCATCGAAGTTCGGTCTTAGAGCGTCAGAACTGCTTCAGGCTCTGAAGACTCTCGATGATAAGGGACTGCACGACTGCATACGTCTCATCCACTTCCACATCGGTTCGCAGATTACGAAGATTCGCCGCATCCAGACTGCGCTGCGCGAAGCAGCCAACTTCTACGTGCAGCTGCATAAGATGGGCTATAACATCGACTTCGTTGACTGTGGCGGCGGACTTGGCGTCGACTATGACGGCACACGTTCGTCAAGCTCGGAAAGCTCCGTCAACTACTCCATCCAGGAGTATGTCAACGACTGCGTATATACTTTCGTTGAGGCTGCCGACAAGCATGAGATACCACATCCCAACCTTATCACCGAGAGCGGACGTTCGTTGTCTGCCCACCACTCCGTGCTTATCATCGACGTGCTCGAGACCACCACGCTGCCGCAGATGCGCGAGGATTTTGAACCGGCGGAGACAGACCACCAGCTGGTGAAGGACCTTTACGATATATGGGACAACCTCAATCCCCGCACAATGCTGGAGGACTGGCATGACGCCGAGCAGATACGCGACGAAGCGCTCGACCTCTTCTCACACGGCATCGTAGACCTCCGTACCCGTGCCGAGATAGAGAGCATGTACTGGAGCGTCTGCCGCGAGGTAAACAGCATGGCTAAGTCGCTGAAGCATACTCCCGAGGAGCTTCGCGGACTGGACAAGCTGCTTGCCGACAAGTATTTCTGCAACTTCTCGCTCTTCCAGTCGCTCCCGGACGCATGGGCCATTGACCAGCTGTTCCCTATCGTCCCTATCCAGCGCCTCGACGAGCGTCCCACACGCAACGCCACGCTGCAGGACATCACCTGCGACTCGGACGGCAAGATAGCCAACTTCGTCACCAACCGTCAGGCGTCGCACGTGCTTCCCGTACATCCCATCCGCAAGAACGAGGACTATTACCTCGGCGTCTTCCTTGTGGGAGCCTACCAGGAAATCCTCGGCGACATGCACAATCTCTTCGGCGACACCAACGCCGTGCACATCTCCGTAAAGGACAATACATACAAGATTGACCAGATTTTCGACGGCGAGACCGTTGAGGAGGTGCTCGACTACGTGCAGTATAATCCCAAGAAGCTCGTGCGCCAGCTCGAGATTTGGGTGACGAAGAGCGTCAAGGCAGGAAAGATTTCGCTCGAAGAGGGCAAGGAGTTCCTCAGCAATTACCGCTCAGGACTCTACGGATACACGTATCTGGAGTAATTATATTTTTTATATTTGAGAGTTGGAAGTTGATAGTTATGTTGTTTGACATATCATAACTATCAACTCCCAACTCTTTTTCTTTATATCCCTACTATCATAAAGTTCTTTTCGTATGACGTTTCGGCTTGTTTTGCTTAATGTTGTTTCAATCTGTAATTTATCCGTCAATCTGTATAAATTTGCATGTCAATCGGTAAAATTGTACGTTTGACGCGTGTTTTTCATATATCTTGTCCTATTTTTGCAATCGAAACACCAGTTCGTGACATTTTTCCGAATCGTGTTACACAACTAATGTCAAACCTAAAACCTATGTAATTATGGGATTATTCAGTCCGAATGACGAACTCGCCAATCTTAAAGAGGATGTGAGTGCTATAAAGAAGCAGGTGGCAGCACTGCTTGCGGAGGTACAGTCGCTCCGTGCTGTAGAGCATCCTGCCGACGCTCAGCCTTCGACACCAGCCACTCCCGAACCGTCCCCGCAAACTTCCGCTCCTGCAGACAAGCCTTCCGATGCTATTCCCGCAGACAAACCAGCCGATCCCGCAGACAAGCCAGCCGACAATGCTACCGCTGCTGAAGAAAAGCCAGACAACACCGAAGCCGTAATGAAATCCTTGGCTGAGATGAAAGGTTCGATTGACGGTCTCGCTGAGAAGATAGACACAGCGGTCTATCAGGAGAAACTCATACGTGACCTGCACGACGAACTGCAGAAGATGCGTGCCGGACTCATCACCGACATCAAGCGCGGTTATGCCCTTAACATCATCAGCATATATGAACGCATGGCGCAAACCAGTGCCCGCTTCAATCCGTCTGATGAGGCTTTCGACGCGGAGGCGATGAAGAAGCTCGTAGACGGCGGCATGCTCTACGTGAAGGATATGCTGGAAGACGAGTATTCGCTTACGGCATTCGCTCCCGAACCGGGCTCGCCTTACAAGCCGAAGGAGCACAAAGCCATCCGCGTGATTGACACCACGGAGGATGAAAAAGCCAATACCGTGTCAGAATGTATAGCGGAAGGATTCCGCGACGACGACAGCGGACGCATTATCCGCCCCGCCCGTATCGTGGTGTATCGCCTTAAACAGTAAATCATTAAACAACAATAATCTTTTAAACCTTTACAAAACATTATTATTATGGCAGAAGATAAATCACGTGCCGTTTATGGCATCGACCTCGGAACAACATATAGCTGTATAGCACAGGTGGACAAGTTTGACCAGGCAGTTGTGCTTACCAACTTTGACGGCGGAACCACCACTCCCTCTGTGGTATACTTTGAGAATAAGGAAAAGGCCATAGTCGGCAATGAGGCAAAGGGAATGCTCTCCACCGAGCCGCAGAACTGCGTGAGCTTCGTAAAGCGCTCGATGGGTGTGGACGCTGATTTCGACAAGTCGTCCAACAAGTTTCCGTACCACATGGACCCGGCAGAGATTTCGGCTCTTATCCTTAAGAAGCTTGTGAAGGACGCCAATGACCTTGGCGACAATCCCGAACCCATCACTGACGTAGTGATAACATGTCCCGCTTATTTCGGAACAAAGGAGCGTATGCAGACCAAGCAGGCTGGCGAGATAGCCGGACTCAATGTCCTCGGCATCATCAATGAGCCTACTGCTGCAGCCATCTCTTACGGCATGAAGACCACAGAGCGCAAGACGGTCCTCGTATATGACCTCGGTGGCGGCACCTTCGACGTTACCATCATCAATGTGAACGGCGGTGCCATCAAGGTTATAGCCACGGGCGGCGACCATCACCTCGGCGGTGTTGACTGGGATATGGAGCTTGCCAACTACATGCTGGCACAGTTTGATGAGCAGACCGGCGGCTCATATACTATGGACGACGAAGAGCTCAAGTATACGCTTCTCCTTGAGGCAGAGGTTAAGAAGAAGCAGCTTTCAGCCAAGACATCCGTAAAGTGCAACATACAGTACGACGGACAGTCGGCTCGCTTCGAGATCACACGTGAGTTGTTTGACGCACTTACCTCTCCATTCCTTGAGCAGACCATCGACGCCACGCGTAAGGTGATTGACGAAGCAAGGGCAAAGGGATATCAGAGCGAACTGGAGTTCCTCCTCGTTGGTGGTTCGAGCCGCATGCCGCAGGTGAAGCAGCGCATTGACGCCGAGTTCGGATGCGACGCCAAGCTTACTGACCCTGACCAGTGTGTGGCAAAGGGTGCAGCCATCTATGCACTCAACAAGGCATACAGAGATGCTGTGGAGGAATATATTGCAGGAGCCATTGAATGTCCTCCTGAGCGTATGAAGGGCCCGCAGACTCGCGTCGTGAATGTGACGAGTAAGACCTACGGCACTGATTATACCGGAGACGATGGCACAGCGATGGTGCGCAACCTTATCTTTGCCAACACCTCGTTGCCGACAAAGGCTACTGCATCGTTCCTTACGATGTATGACGGTCAGAAGACCATTACCAATAAGGTGTTTGAGAGCGACTTCACCAATCCCGAGACAGAGTCGGCTGTAGAGGAGCGTTTCTGCACGATGCTGGAGGACCGTTATCTGGCCATTACACGCGAATGGCCTAAGGGCACGCAGATTGACGTTGTGTTCTCAGTGGACGAAGAGGGCATTCTCAGCGTTCATGCCAACGTGGCTGATGAGGCTCTCGACTTCACACTCAAGATTGAGGGCGTTAAGTCGGCGGAGGAACTCGCTGTATCAAAGAACATGATAGGAAAGGCAACCGTCGAATAAAACAACATTATTAAAGACCGAATAAGTTTAAGTAATGGACGAACACATTTTTAAAATGCGCGTCACGAAGTGGGAGGAGGGCGCCGCTTCCCTTCATGGAAGCTATGACGACCTTTCTCCCCAAGAACAGAACGCGTTCGATACCTTATATAATTTATGGCGCAACGCTGCTTTTAGTGACGACCTGAAGAATAGGGTGGAGAGACAGGTCAAACTGCTTAGCGATTCGGACAAGCTACATAACAATAACCGTGACATAGTGCTGGCAAGCAAGAACTTCAGAAGTATGTCGCGAGAGCTTTATGGTACGGATGTGGCAACACTCCGACAGTTTGTGGCATACATGAAGAACAAGTGTGGAGGTCCGGTAAGAAATAATAATAACAGACCTCAGCCCACAAGCTCGCCCCGTCCTGTCACTAATAACAGACCTCAGCCTACAAGCTCACCCCGTCCAGTCACTAATAACAGACCTCAGCCTACAAGCTCGCCTCGTCCAGTCACTAATAACAGACCTCAGCCCACGACGAATCATTCGTTCAGACCGACGGGTAACAGCGGGCATGGAGGAGATGGCAATGATGACACACACTTCAGCCGTGACATGATAGGTTATGCGGTCGGCGTTATGCTGCTCATAGGCATCTGCGTGGCAATGGCAGCAGGATGGTCGCATGCCACGGCTCCCAAGCCGTACGATTATGCCAAGTGGCTAAGAACGGAATGGAACGGAGAGACAGGCGGAATGCCGACAACCTTAATTGTAGATACCGTCTGTGGCGACTCTGTTGAGGCACGCCTCATGATAAGCAAGGCAGGTGGTCTGGTGAAAGAGAATCTTAAAGGAAGTCTCGAGATAGCTTCCGAGGGATGTTACGTCTATCTGAGAAATTCTGATCCACAGACAAATGACAGTAGCGTCATACGCTTGCTTGTCGCACAGGAAGCAGTCAGAATGGGAGGGTCCGTGCAGACATCCGACTCCACGTCATTGGCTATGTCGCTCCTGCGTGCTGGCAGCAAGGAGAAGGTGAAGGTTCAGGCCGGTACTTCCCAACCTAAGCAAAGCAAGAAGAACCGCAAGTCACATTCAACCCGCAAGACGGACAACTCCAACGGTTCGTACAGTTCAAGTAGCTCAACCAACACAAGTTCTGCATCGCATTCAGTAAGAAACAAGCCAACCGAGGAGGCACAGCCTGCAGCCAGCGAGCCGTCACAGCCCGACCCGTCGAAGGGAGGTTTCCGCCTTGAGGTTATAAAGAAGGAATAATCATGAACCAGACAGTACACAGACTTCTCCGTGCGCTCATGATGATGTTCATGTTAGCGCTTTTGCCGTTGGGCACACATGCCCGTCAGTTTGTTGTTGACCAGCCTTTGTCAGACAGCGTACGTTGTGAAGAGGTGGTCAGAAACGACACGGCGTGGACAACGAAAGGCGGGAATGCGCATATATATCTGCGCAATGGCGAGATAATCGATTCCTGCGGCTCTATATATAAGAGCAGCATAGTCTTCAGACACGGCAGCAAGTATTATTATCTCTCGCGCCACTCGCTTTTATGGAGCCGCACCAATGCGGATTATCTCTCTGATCCGATGACCTTCAAGCAGCACCTTGTCCATTCTTCTGTGGGACGTTTCTACAGTACGCTGTGGGCTTGCTGGACTGTTATTGGGCTTTTTGCCGTAGTAGTCATCATGCTGATATGCTGCAGGTTCTGGCCTCTTGCCATGGCTCAGGCATTGCAGGTGGTGATGCCGTTCAGCCTGTTTGCCGTTGCCGTCATTGAGGCGTTGGGCTATTGGGTGATGGGCAGCGACGCGTTCTGGTGGTGTAGTTCGGAGCGATATGGCTTCTTCGGCGTGGTGCTCCGCCTCATACCTTTCGTTTTCGTTGTTGGCTTTCAGGTTGTCAGTATCGGAATGTATGACTGGGTGTTGTTCCTTAACGACGGACCTAACAGTTCTCGCTCCATACACGTCAAGCCGGCAGCCGTCTGCATGGTGTTGTTCCTGCCTATAATGATAGGTTTGATAATCGTTGCAGAGCTCGTCTTCAGCCATACACCTATATGGGCGGAATGGGTTATCGCTCTGTTCAGTATCGGCATCCTGCTTTACGGCATCGGCAAGACGCTGATGCTCAACATCCGGGAGACTAACGTGTGGAAGGGAACGCTCCTTACCGTCTTCGTCATCGTTTACATCATCGGATGTATTGTGGTGACAGTCTCTCTCGTTATGGTGGTGCTCAAGGTTATCTTCCAGTTGCTTTGTGCCCTGTTCCTGCTCTCTATTTTATTAGGTGGTTCGGCAGGAAACAACAAGATATATAAGGACCGCTACGGAAATCTATACAGACGAATATCATGAGAAAGAAGACCTGATATGCCAATCATTATTCATACCCACAAGACAGAGCGTCCGCTGATAGGCAAGAGCCATTGGTGGGGCGCTCCTGACCTGCCGGCGGACACGCCTTTTCCGTACGTGACGCTTGACGACGGCACGTCTGAACCGCTCACCTTTGTCTGTCAGATACGTTGCGAGGACATCGCTGCACACGACCCCGACGGACTCTTGCCGCACGAGGGAATGCTGTATGTCTTCGCGCCGCTCGACCATTATCTCGGCGATATGGACAGCCCGCTCGACTATCACACCAAGCCGTGCGTCTTCTATACGCGCCGCACCGACAATCTCCAGCCCTACGAGATGTGCTGGGATGGAACCTATGAGAGCGTGTTCCAGCCTGCGGAGGAGATGGAGTTCGAGTATACTGACGAGTCTTCCGGCGACGGACACCGTCTGCTCACCCAACCTTATGAGGATGAGGTGGCTTTGCAGCACGCCGGACAGCTGTGTCTGCTCCAGATAGATGAGGACGACCGCTGGTCGCTCCGCTTCTATGACTGTGGCTCTTACTTCGTTTTCCTGCCCGATGGCGAGCTGAAGCCCGAGGAATGGCAGCAGGCCGATAGCGCAATGTTCTATTATTAATGTTTCCCATCCCAATGTTACTAACCCTACGAAAAAGATAAAGATATGGAAGAAACGTATGATCTTAAAACCTATAAGGAGGAATACCGTCGTGTTCTTGACCTTGCCGAAAGCAAGTCGCTCGAAAAGACCGCAGAGGCGCTCGACCTTTATTATGACGTCTGCTGCGGTTGCGTTCTTGTGGCAGAGGCGAGTCTGCGTGAGCAGGAAGACGAGTGGAAGATCGCCTCGCTGTGCAGAGTGCTGCTCAAGTATGCTGCATGGCTGGAAGAGTTCGACCACATGCTTGACTCCGCATACAGAGTTGTAAGCCGCTTCGAGGATTGCCTTATGGATCATCCGCGCCTTAAGCTTCGCCTTCTCGAGCTTGAGCTTGCCATCGTGCGACGTATAGAAGCACTCAACGATCACGAACTCTCGCATGCCGAAGACCTGGAAAGAGACATCAGCCTATATAAGCGCAACATCTACTTTGCCGACAACGACCAGCTCGACCAGATAGAGGAGCCTGGACGTTTCCTCAAGAAGGACCCCGTGGAATGGACAGCACGTTGGGAAGAGGTGATAGATGAGGCTGACCGCATGACAGAGGAGAAGCTGAAGAATCATCCGCGCGGCATGGGCTTCTGCCACGGTTTTTGGCATGAACGTCAGAAAGCGCTGAGAAAGCTCGGCGTTGTGTGGCGCTGCCCGACGGAAATGAATCCCGGAACGATGTTCGATTGATACATCGTCCGGTAAGTTCTGCCGAAATCAGAATCTGAATCCGAAGAACATTCTGACTCTCCATTTGTTTCTTTTTAGCTGGAGGTGGTCCTCATCACCAGCCACGGAGTAGTTGTATACGGCTGTGGCTCCGGCGAACTTGTTTCGCCAGGAATATACGGCGGCGGCTCGACTGGTGATGATGGCAGAAGGGAAATGATATTCCATGTTATGGCGTTCGGTATGCTTCACGCCGTCGTCAGTTACGGTAGTGGTCTTCGTATAGTCGTGCGAATACACCGTTACTGTGGGCAAGGCGGAGAGATGGAACAGGAAACGACGGAAAGCCACAAGGTTAAAGGCATAGCCGGCGCCTACAGCCCATTCGTTGAGGCGGATGGTGAGATCCTCGGTGGTGGTCTTCGACCCGTCGAAGCTTGCACCGATCATCCAGCTGCCGGCGCTGCGCTTCTGTATGTAGCTTTGGCTGAAGGCAGCAGGGAAGGAGAACTTGCGCGAGTTGAAGGCATAATAGAAGTTGATGTTTATGGCGTTCTGCGATATCTTTCCTTTGGGGATGTCTATGCGTTCCACGCCGTTGTCCTTATGTCCGTGCAGCGTCTTCGACGAGAGATAAACCACGTCGAAGCCATAGCGGTTGCTGTACGAGTTGAGGTTGAACTCAAAGTCCTTGCTCTTGCCGGCAAGCTTGGCAGGATTGACAGCCACACCGGCTGCCAGTCCGCGATATGCCACCGCCATACTCAGCGTACCACGGCAGTCCGCCATCACGTGCGTGCGGTTCTCCACGCCCTGCGTCACCGTTGTGGTCTGCATGTCAGCCCCCGAGAGATTGCCTCTGAACTTGATGGTCCAGCGTGCGTCGGGACGGGAGATATAATTGGTGTCGAATCTTACCTTCTTGTATTTGGCAGCGAGGATGGAGTCGCCCCAGAATAGCTTGCGGTCGTAGAAGCTCAGTCGTTGCTGTATTTTCGAGTAATGCTTCATAATCCTCAGCTTCTTCTTCTCGCTCATTCGGCTCTTGTCCAGTTCAGCCATGAAGATGGAGTCGCCCCATTGCAGCATCTGTCCGCGGTCCGCCGACTTCCTCAGTTCCTTTCTGAGGCTGTCCGCCATGCACAGCAACTGCTTCAGCTTCTTGCGCGGCTTCTTTTCCTGCGCCTCTGCCGCGCCGACCGCCATAAACGACATCACCACCGCAAGCATCAGCGTCTGCAGCAACATCCCGTATCCATTATTTAGCTTGAGAATTCCGACCATATTATTTAGGTTTGTGTTTTGTAGAATGCAAAAGTAACGAATAGTTAGGAATCTCAATAATCATACACGCCATTTTTTTTCTTGGTGGCAAACAGGAATTTAGCGGTGAGACGAATTAAGACTGTATTCACAAGCAGACAAGACAAACCTAGGAGGCTATGGTGTCTCGCCGTAGCCTCGCAGCCTCCCATAGCAGAACACCAATCTGCGCCGTGTCCCAAGGGGACACGTATCTATCAGAAACCCACTGCAAGCTCCGAAGGAGCGCAGCTGTGGGATAAGCAACCCCTCACCTTCTCTTGGTTCCGCAAAGCGGGACCGACTATACTCATAGGTCAGTCCCCCTTCGGGGAACTATATGGGGTGGAAGTATCGCACGTACCCACAGCTGCGCTGCTTCGCAGCTTGCAGTGGGTTTCATGATATAGGTCCCGCTCCGCGGAACCCACAGCTCATACTCAATCTGCTGGTTGTTCGTGGGTGCGTGGCTATGCCATGCAAATATCGTACAAAGAGTAAAAATCTGTTACAAAATAAAAATTGATTTTAGAGTTCTGGATTGCTGTTTTTATGGTGTTATTCTGTGCAAACAGCACCCATACTTAACAATAGCGCCACTTTTACAGTGCAATAGTGGCACTATTAGAGTACAATAGTGGCGCTATTAGAGTGCAATAGTGGCGCTATTGTATGATAAAAGTGGCACTATTAGAGTGTAAAAGTGGCGCTATTGCACCCCTATGAGGCTTGTTTAGCTCAGTCATTCATTGCACACTTCTTTTCTAAACAGCGTAATCCGCAGAATGTCAGTATGTTGCCGCTGCACGCTCAAAACTCAAGAATTTCGCACCAAAGATTTAGTAGTGCGCTCAGCTCATAGTATTGAGCATCAGAAATGCAAATATTGTCTCGGACGGCAAGGCGTCCGAATTAGGAATTTTGAATTTTGAGTTCTTGCTTAGGCAAGCGGCAAAGCCGAGCGGTGAATTATTCTCGGCTTCGCCTGCGATTTTGAATTATTCAATTGTGAATTACAGCAGACAAGGCAAACATAGGAGGCTATGGCGTCTCGCCGTAGCCCCGCAGCCTCCCATTGCATAAATTACTTCATTTGCTTGCAGCCTCCCATAGCATAACACTTCAATCAGCGCCGTGTCCCGAGGGGACACGTATCTATCAGAAACCCACTGCAAGC
>ERZ1026858.553-NODE-553-length-20409-cov-146.731552_pt1 | contig 20409 bp, 18 predicted proteins | sample MGYA00380159_ERZ1026858 | MGnify/ENA primary metagenome ERZ1026858 (study PRJEB33269, sample SAMEA4719795) | human gut metagenome | biome: human-associated habitat; feature: organic feature; material: feces | place: Cameroon | collected 2013-10 ...
TTGTTCTGTGGATGCCCGCTTGGTGGGCTGTGGATGCCCGTGTAACGGGCATGGTTGGACCAGCTAACGGGCACAGAGGGAACATCTGATGAACTGAAAAAGTAGACATATAGTTGCTCTCCTAAACTGGATTACTAGACATATTCAGAATAGTGAAACGGGAATGAATACCTCTTTAGTTTTATCAAACCGTAACAATAAATTCCTGGAAAGATTAGCTGTTAGTGAAGTCAATCTCTTCAGAGAAGTGTTCGAACTCAACGTCTTTATATCCGTATCTGGCGAAGAGCTGTTTGATATATTTCTGCTGTTCCGGGAGGAGTTTCAGTTGTCCCAGTTTGTAACGGTAGTATTGTCCTTTGCTACCGAGGTAGTCTCTCATTTCGGCGCGCAGTGCAGGAGCGTCTTTCACTTTCATTTCGGCAAATAGTTTGTCGAATCCCCATGCCATTTTCACGACACGCAGCGGAGCGAAGTACTTGCATTTCCCGTTTTTCAGGGCATTTGGGAAGATGGCATCTCCTCTATCAGTCTTCTCGTTTTTGTAGAGGCCGGATAGATAGTGGATACACTTGTCTTTCATCGGACATGGTTCGGTGAAGCAATAGGTGATGAGGCTAGGTACGTTTCCGTATTCGAAAGCCTTTTTCAAAAGTTCCTTTTCATCCATAATGGTTATGTTTTTAATGAAAAATTTCTATAATAACGAGAAAATAGGGTATTTATTGCCTGAAAACAGCACTTTTTTATATGTTTTTGTAGCATATTTCCGCTTATTAATAGCATATTTCTGCTTCTAATTAGTATTTTTATGATGCATTTCCATTATTTTATGATACTTCCATGATACTTCTTTCGTCATTTTTCGAGAAGTATCATTCGATAAAACAATCTGATAACTAGATATATAACATTAGTTTTTTATGCAAATAATGAGACTTTGATACTTTTTTCGAGAAAAAAACATTTCTACGTATGCGCGCGATGAATCCTTTGCGTTACCTACAATTCTGCTTGATGCAAAAACGTTGCTTACTCATAAATGGTATCCAAAAACATATAAAAAGTACGAAATCTCTTGCGGGTTTCATGCTTTTTGTTTATCTTTGCACAAAATAGTGTGCCTGAGACAGAATGAAGCATGATATTGGCTATATCTGATAGCTTTCTGTCGTAACCACTTGCTTAATTAGAAAAGGAGCAATCATGAAGCAGAATGTGAAACGTTTGCCTTACGGCATCAATGACTTTGAGGCTGTTATAGAACAGAATCAATATTATGTGGATAAGACGATGTATTTGCCTTTGTTGGAAAACCAACCTAGCAACATCTTCTTCATTCGTCCACGTCGGTTTGGTAAGAGCATATTCCTGAGTATGCTCCATGCTTACTATGACTGTAGCAAAAAAGAGAAATTCCAAACTCTTTTCGGTGATTTATGGGTAGGCAAGCATCCTACTCCTTTACAGGGTAGGTATCAGGTTCTTCACCTTGATTTCTCGTATGTAGGTGGTAGTATCGAAAAGTTGGAGGAAAACTTCAATATGTATCTGCGTGTCAAGTTGGACGGCTTCATGCGAGTTTATCAAGAGTTTTATCTGGCAGATTTTAAGGAGAAGTTCTTTAAGTCTGATTCTGCTGCGGAGAAACTGGCTTTGCTTCAAGATGAGACTGCGACCAAGGGCATTCCTCTCTATCTGATCATCGATGAATATGATAATTTCACCAATACCGTGCTCAATGAGCAGGGCGAGAAAGTATATTGGGCAATCACCCATGCCGATGGTTTCTATCGTGATGTCTTCAAGAAGTTCAAGGCATGTTCGAGCGTATTTTCATCACAGGTGTCAGTCCTGTTACCTTGGACGATGTGACGAGTGGATTCAATATCGGCTGGCATATCTCCACCAAGCCAGAGTTCAACCAGATGTTGGGCTTCTCTTTGGAAGAAGTACGCAAGATGTTTGCTTATTATAAAGAGGTTGGGGGCATTCCTGCAACAAGTGATATCGAGGTGATGATAGACGAGATGAAGCCTTGGTATGATAACTATTGTTTCTCAAAGAAAGCTCTGGAAACTCAAAGCAAGGTGTTCAATTGTGATATGGTCATTTATTATCTCCGAAATTATATGGACTATGGACAGGCACCCGACCTGATGATAGATCCAAACACGAAGACTGACTACAACAAGATGAAGAAACTTCTTCAGTTGGATAAGTTGGATGGCGACCGCAAAGGTGTTATCCGCACGATAGCCGAGACGGGGCAGATTGTGGCTCCTTTGACAGAAGCCTTCTCTGCATATAGTTTGACGGATCCTCAGATATTTACGAGTCTGCTGTTTTATTATGGTATGCTTACTATAAAGGATACTTTTGGTGATATGCTGATATTGGGTATTCCAAACAATAATGTCCGTGAGTTGTATTATAGATTGTGACTTTTTTCTTTTGCCAAACCTTACCCATTACGCTACCAAACATAGTTATATCTTGGAACTGAAGGTGTTGTCGAAGAAAGATTATGAGGCAAAGCCTGAGGATGGCAAACTTTCCAAGGCAGAAGTACAATGGCAAGAGGCTGAGGAACAAATCAAGCGATATGCCGTGGCTCCAAGGGTTGAGGCTCTGCGCCAAGGTACAACGCTTCATAAAATCATCATGCAGTTTGTCGCTGGCAAGTTGGTGAGGATGGAAGAAGTGGAGTGTTGATTGTAGCATTCTTTTATGGATATTTTCGATAATTTAAAAAGCGTAGAGTCCTGCTGACATCACTGCCAGCAGGACTCTACGCTTTCCCTATTAATTTCTTAAATATGTCGTCTGCAAATAGAACTTAATAGAACTCTACAGAACTCTCTTGTGATTTCTTATTCAGCATTTGTCTGCTGCTCAGTCTCTGTAGCCTCCTGCTGCTGAGTTGTCTCCTGCTGGGTAGAATCCTCAGTGGTAGCCTGTGGTTGGATAGGAGTGCCAACTTCTGTTGTATCTGAAGGTGCATCTGGAGCCACGGTATCAACTGGTGCTACCTCTGCGTTACCTGCCATTCTGCTTGATGCAAAAACGTTGCTTACTGAAACCATTACCATAGCTGCGATAGCTGCAAACATAAACTTCTTCATAATCGTATATTTTTAAAATTGTTACTATTTAATGTTACTTACTTTCTTTGTGGATTCCTTGTCGAACCCGCTATTCATAGTCACAATCTGTGTGCCAAAAAGAAGTGTGAAAATGATATGCGTTGATTATCAAATATTTACGTTTTGTGTGCCAAAAGATGATGGTGTGGAAAATGAGGAAAGAATGTGGAAACATTCCCCAAAAAGATGGAGGAATGTAAGCGCTGTTTTCAGCACAGATTTTACAATGTGTGTGCCCAAACATAAAATTTCTCAAAGATTTTTAGCTAAAAATTTTGTAGATTCGATAATAATTGTTACTTTTGCGGTGTCATATCCTTGCTGGAAGCTCCAACTGGGCAAAGGTGGGGTGGACATATATACATAAAGGCGTAACTGTACGCTTTGGTTTTGACGTATCTGAATCTCGCAAATTCAATCTATCTGTCAAAAACAAAGCAACGGGAACGCCTCATGGGGTGTATCATTATATACAGCCCTTATTAGCTTGTGGCATCTTTGCAATGAGCTGAGGGGGTGTACTATATACTTACATCGGCGTGGGGCTTTCAGCGTTGCTCGTTTCGGCAGATAGGGCAATGCGAGAGCCTAGATACGTGGAACGAGCGGCAGATTGGCTCCACGTTTTTTTTGTATATGTAACCTACTAATATAAACTTACCAAAATGGGGTCTTTTGGATAAAAATGATATTTATGCAAAATAAGGCTAAGATTATAATACCTTTAGTTGTATTAGTGATTGTCATTGTTGCTATAGTAACATGTACGGGAAATAGTAGTATTTTCGTGCAATGGGAACCTGTTGCTATTCAAAAAAGCAATAATTCTGTAAAATTGAAAGTTTACATAGAGAATTCTGGTAGTATGGATGGATATATGAGACAAAAATCAGAGTTCAAAGATGCTGTGAAAAGTTATGTAAATGCTCTTGACTTGCAAGTGGATACTACAGAACTATATTATGTCAATACGCAGATTTCTTCATTTAAAGCAGATATTGCTAATTTAGAGGAGGCTTTAAATCCTGCGAGTTTTGCAAAATGTGCAGGTAGTAGAAGTAATTCTGATATTGCAGATATGTTAAGCAATATTGTAATGCAAACGGGGGATAATAGTGTATCTATGTTTATTTCTGATTGTATATTAGATGTGCCTCAAGGTGATGCAGTTAATTTCTTCGGGGTAAAACAGACTAACGTAACTCGTGCATTTACTAAAGCTTTACGTAAACATCCAAAGTTAGGAGTAGAAATCATTAGGTTGTCTTCTTCTTATCAAGGTATGTATTATTATGCTAAGGGATGTGAACCTATTGATTCAAAACGACCTTATTATATTTGGATGATAGGTAATAAAGAATTGTTGGGTAAACTTAACAAGAAGGTTGCTTTGACTACTATACAGCATGGTTATGACAATTATGTTGCATTTTCTCCAACAACTAATGTGCCTTTCGATATCGCAACTTCATTAAAGAAACACCTGATAAAGGGTAATCTTAATGTCAAAGGTCAGTATGTCTTTGAATTTATGGTTGATATGTCTGAAACTCTTCAAGAAGAAGCTACATTGATGTCTTCGAGGAATTATGTTTCCAGAACAGGTAGAAATGTTAGTGTAAGTGGTGTAGAGAAAGTTAGTCAGGGCTCTGGATACACTCACATTTTGACATTGGCAATATCAAAAAATACTAAGCCATGTTCTGAAACCATTTCTTTTGCACCTCCAGCTATGCCAACTTGGATAGATGAGGTAAATGATGATAGTGGTAGCGAAATTCGTAAAAATATGAATAAAACAACAGGCATCAAATACTTGATAAAGGGAGTAAGTGATGCTTACAAGGACTATACAAACTTGGCTACAATCGATTTTAGAATTAAGAACAATTAAAACTTTTATATTATGGGAGAATTCTTTGGCAGTGTTTATTGCTGGTTCGAAGATGTGTTCGGACTTGAATTGGCTAATTACCTTTGGGGTAATGTGTCACCAGATCAACAGACAAACATGTATGTGCCTATAGGCTTTACTATGTTGGGTGTTTCGTTGTTGGTTTGTGTTTTGTATTATTATATTATTGACCATCCTAAATTGGCAAAATGGTGGGGCTGGCTGATATTTTTAGGTAGCAACGCTGTAGTTAATTTCTTGATAGGATGGCAATGGGTACTTCGCCATTACTATCTCGGTTATATGGTAGGTATAGATCCTTCTACTAAAAAGGATTACGATTTGAATATCTCTTATGGGGATATGCTGTGTTTTGGTTTTGCCAATATGTTGTTGGCAATTTTGGTATTTGGTATATTATCTTTATTAATGAAATGGTGGAGTAAGAATTCTTCTAATTCTCCATTCTAATCGATTTTGGTATGGCAAAATTATATATATTTGGTATTGGTGGAACGGGTGCACGAGTGCTCCGTTCCCTGACAATGATGTTGGCTTCAGGTGTACAACTTGGGCAAGACGAGATTGTGCCAATTTTTATTGATCCAGATGAGTCTAATGCTGATTTGTCAAGAACAGTGGATTTAATGAATCTATATTCACGAATTAGACAAGATCTAACATTTGCCTCTTCTAATAATAATAAATTCTTTAGAACTTCTATCAATCAGGAACTCCCTGGCTTTAGATTGCAGATTAAAGATACAGATGATAAGAGCTTCCAGAAGTTTATGGATGTTTCTACGATGAGTAGAGAGAACCAAGCTATGGTGAAGTTGCTCTTTTCGGAAAAGAATCTCAAATCGAAGATGGATGTTGGTTTTAAGGGAAACCCAAATATTGGAAGTGTTGTCCTAAATCAAATTGTCAATTCTGACGATTTTGATACTTTTGCAAATGGTTTTTCAGCTGGTGATAAAATATTTGTTATTAGCTCTATTTTTGGAGGTACAGGAGCAAGTGGATTTCCGCTCTTGTTGAAAACATTGAGAACTGGTAATTCTTTTCCGAATTTTCAGACAATCAATGATGCGGAGATTGGAGCGGTAACAATATTGCCTTACTTTAAGCTTAAGCCAAGTGATGAGAGCGAGATAGATTCTTCAACTTTTATTTCTAAGACAAAGTCTGCTTTGGCTTATTATGAGGATAATATTAGTAAGAATAATCAGATAAATGCTCTATATTATTTGGGTGATGATGTTCAAAATATTTATGAAAATTATGAGGGTGGAGTTGAACAGAAGAATGATGCTCATCTCATAGAGTTTTTGGCTGCAACTGCTATTGTTGATTTTAGTAAGAATTCATATCCTACAACGGTAAACAAGGAGTTGGGCATAAAGGAAGAAGGCGATGCCGTATCTTTTACTTCTTTCTATGATGGAATTACTGAAATGGTAAGATGCCCATTGACTCAATTTGTGCTAATGTCAAATTGCTTCGAGCATAGCTGGAATATAATTAGTACAAGTGAATTGGCTGCAAATGGAAAAGTTTCTGGTTTTAACGAGGATTTGTATCGTTCTCAGTTTGTTGGTAGCTTGAAGGAATTTCAGGGAAGATTCTTGGCTTGGCTCACTGAAATGAAGGACAATAAGAGATCGTTAGACTTGTTTAACTTGAATTGTGGAGACAAGCCTTTTGATGTTGTGACAAACGTCACTCCTCGTAAAGTTAAAAGCTTGAAGTCCAACTACAGTTTGTTTATTGACCGAATCAATGGGCAGGTTGGTAAACTGGGAAGTAAGGATGTCAAGGATAAGCTTCTCGAGATTTATTATTTAGCAACAAAGCAATTAGCAAAAGAAAAATTTGATTTTTAGTTATGTCAAAGGTTTTTAGATTATATAAAAATGGTGATAATACTTTCACCGATTGGCATGAAAGTGCTTCTTTTCCATACAATTCAGAGAATCGTGATGGTAAGAATGGTATAGATGATCCTGCTGGCGCATCTTCAAAGAATGAGATTACCTCTATTCCTTCTCCATTTGCTCGAATTGATTTGGTGAAGACAGCTTTTGTGCGTGTTTGTCAACCAGATGTAGAGACCAAGAAAGTTAATCTTGATGGAAATACAATTTTTCATAAGATGGTGTCTGATACGCTTGATGTTGGTGAGATTTTCTTTAATATAAGTAAATATTCTGATAAAATTGAAATTATAAAATGGGATGCTTCTGCTATGATTCCTTTATTGGAGAATTCCGATAAAGAAGGTCATTGCTATTTGGCTGATGCGCTGCGAAAGTATATGGTGTCTGATGCTAAGGCTTATAATTTTAATCAATTACAGGATATCTATATTTTGAATTATAAGAATGGCTTGAATGAATTGGATATAATTGGTGCTACATCGCCAAGAACTATATTCTTTAGCACGGCCAATAGACTTGAGGATGTGTCAAAAGAGATTAATTTTGGACAGGATAGACCTTTTGATTCTGATTTTCAGCCATTATATAAGCGTGACAAGGATTATATTAAAGCTTGGTTTGTCTTGGCAAAATCAATCCCTGATTTTGCAGACTTGTTTCCTGAAGTGTACGAATACCTTCAGATGACATTGAAAATGTTGGATGTGAACTTCAGAAATGAGTTAAAGGGGGTAACTAAATCTGATCCGTTGGCAAGTAGTAATATTCAAGTTTCAATCAATCAGCAGACAAATATAGTTGAGGTGTTGGGATATCCAATACTTAAGAAGTTGGATCAGCCAATAAAAGGTAGTGACTTTGAAATCGTTTCAACAGCGCAGTTGTCGCATATGCCTTTAGTGCTTCCAGTAGAGTCTGGTAACATGTATGCAAATCTCCATTACACCACAGCATTGTGGGGTAAGGAAAATCGTGCAGAATATTTTGATTTGCAGGATGATTTGTCACAAAGAAGTTTACCGAATGATGGTACTTTGTATCCTTATTTGACGATAGGTGATTTCCTTGAAGATACAATTATTCAGGTGCCTCACACTTTGAATAAAAGTAGTTTCTTTAATGGTAATTTTGATGGTCCGTCTAATGCTAAGACAAGCTATCTGCTGCCATTAAAGAGTAGATTCTTTGAGTTCTTCTCAACAGAGGAACTTCTAACTCCATTTGCTGATGGTTCTTCCATGATTAAGATGGAGAACATCAATGATATGAGTGTCAAGGTATATTTGCGTGTTCCTATCAAGGGAAATGGTAATATCAAATTTGTGGAGTATTCCAAAATCTACTATGGTGGAGGCAATGCAGTTGATTCTTCGCGTAATCAAGGAGCAATTGTAGATGCGGATTTTACAGGTTTTATTATGCCAAATGTTAAGTTCACAGAGCCAAAGGATGCAATATATAAGGTTGGTTGCGTTAGTACATTTAAACGTAAATATCAATTTTCGTTCTATAAGGGAGTAACGGCTCTTGATGTAACTAGTGAATGTCGTAACAAAAATGGTGAGTCTACTTATAAAGCGCAGACTTATACCTTGGAAAAAGATAATTTTGATTACATAGTATTTACTGATGCAAATGAACATAGAGGAGTTTTGGTACCAATGTTTGACAAGCAGCGAAGCACAGAACAATTTAAATTTGCTGTTGATTTGGGTACGTCAAACACTCATGTTGAAGTTTTGAAAAATGGTGAGCTAGAACCGCATGCCTTGACTTATGGAGAAAAGGATTGTCCTATGACAAAAATGTTTATGATAGATTCTACTTCTATTATTAAAACAGATTTGTTGGAGCAGGATGATTTGGAAGAATACGATTTTCTTCCATTTGTCCTAGGTGAAGATTCTATGTTTAAATTTCCAACACGAACCGTGCTGTCTCATGCAAAGGGGGTTGATTGGAACAATGTAATCTTGCCTTATGAATTGGTGAATATTCCTTTTGCTTATAATAAGCGTGTGAATTTGGAATACAACGACACTCCTAAGGATAATATCAAATGGGGTAAAGGACAGGAGCAGCGCTATATTTCTGTATTTATTGATTGCTTGATGTTGCTGTTGCGTAATAAGGTTATCATGAATGGTGGTAATTTGCAGCAAACAGATATTACTTGGTTTTATCCAATCAGTATGTCACCAAAGCGAGTGAATTTGATTAGAACAACTTGGAATGCTGCTTATCGTAAGTATTTTGGAAATGGTGCGACTAACTCTATGACAGAATCTGCTGCACCGATTCAATATTTCTTCCGTCAAAATGCAACAGCTACCAGTCTTGTTAGTATAGATATTGGCGGAGGTACTACTGATATTGCTTTTGCCTTGGATGGAAATTTACAGAATGTTACATCGTTTAAGTTCGCTTCTAATGACCTTTTTGAAAGCTCGTTGGATGCCAGTCTTCATAATGGAATTATTGATTATTTCAAGAAGATTGTAGAAGACAAAATTAAGGATATAGGTGAATTGAAGAAGATTTTAGATTCCAATACTAAACCTTCTAATATTGCATCTTTTTTCTTCTCTTTGCCGGAAAATCCTGCTGCTGCAAACTTGGATAGAAGTGTGATAGATTTTGATTCGTTGTTAAGTGAAGATGAAAATTTCAAGATAGTATTCATTATATTCTATACAGCCATCATATATCACATTGCTCAGATCTTGAATCTGAAGGGTATGCCTATGCCACGTCATATTTCATTTAGCGGTAATGGTAGTAAAATCTTGCGTGTCATTACTCCAGATGATAGGTTGTTGGCTAAGTTTACTTGTAAGATCTTCCAACTGCTGAATGTTGACAGAACAGATGGCAAGTTAGAAATCTTAGGTCTGGGCGATAATGCTTCTTCTCCTAAGCAAGCTACTTGTAAGGGAGCGTTGGTAACAAATCATCCATTGGATGAGGATAGAGATAAGGTCGTAATCTTGAAAGGTGATGGAACATCTTTTGTGGATAGTGATGATACTTATGACTCTATTGATGCCAATTATATAAGCAAGACTAAGGTTGCAGTAGAAAAATTCTTTGAGTTTACTTTGGGCAAGTTAAACAAGGAATTTAACTTTGATGAAAACTTCGGTGTTACACCAGAGTCTTTGGCTTTGGCAAAAGAAGTTTATGCAGATGATCTGGATACATTCATCAGTAGAGGTATGACATTGGCAAAGGAAGATTCTAATGGGCAGGAAAGAATAAGTGAGACCTTGTTCTTCTATCCGATTAAGGGCGTAATGAACGTTCTTTCTGGAGCTATAAATAACAGTTTAACAAACGAGTGAAATTGATATAGACAATGAAGAAGATATTATTGATAATAATTGCGGTTGTTGCTTTATGTGCATGTGGGGACAATCGTGGAGTGCAGTCTTCCGATCAATCGGGAGAGTCTTCAGAACAGCAAGATAGTGATACTTCACCTAAAGATTTGGCAGCCTTGCAGGTGGCCTTTGTAAAGTCGGATAAATCAATACGAGACAATAGCTCTCGTATTGATTCGATGAACCTATCTTTACAGAACGTAAATGAAAAGTTGGATAACAAGGTTGAGTTCCTGGTCGTTTATGTCTTGTTAGGTCTTTGTGTGTTGTTATTGATATTAGTAGTTGTTGCTTTGATTGGTATTTATAAATTGCAGAAAAGCAAGGATAAGATAAAAAAGTCATTGGAATCTCATAAAGTTTCTATTGATAAATTGATGAACGATGTTCTAGCTATTGGCAATAAATCCGGTCGTTCTTCGTATGATTATCGAGATGATATAGTTTACTTGAGCAGACAGATAGAAGAACTGAAAGTGAAATTAGATAGAAGTAGCAATATAAATAAAGGTACAAAAACTTCTGGAACTGTAGAAGGTAAAAAAGGTACAAAATTACCTGCTAATGATGTAAAAGGTGGCTATTTCGGAGTCAATGACGATAGAGGTATCATAGGCAAGGTATATGCATCAGCAACGGAAGAAGCTGTGTTTCAGTATTACGTAAAGTCAGATAATCTTGTTGATTTTGAGCCTCTTTCTTTAAAGCGTATTAGATCAATTTCTACGATTCGTACTGCTGTTAATGTCGTTGATGGCTCACTCCAGGATGCAACAGAAATGAAGGTAACTAAGCGTGGACAGGCAATTCAACGAGAGCAAAGTGGTCAAAAATATTGGGAAATTTTGTATCCAGCAGAAGTTAAATTAAAATAGTTGATATATATATATATGAAATTTATAGTTCCTATAATTGTTTTAGGTATAATTATGCTTCAGTTCTATTTCTATGTAAAGAACTTGAAGCGTATGCATCAGTTCCGAGACATCTTTATGCAAAAGGGTACTTGGGGCATATCACATGACGGAGAGTCTGGGTTTGTCAAAGGAATTTATGGCAAAGGAAATATAATATTCTCTTCAATTAAGAATTCCATTAACAAATATCTGAATAATAGTGTTGGTTCTGTTATTGACTATAATTTGCTGAAGGATGCAGTGGATAGACATTGCGAAACGGTAGAAGAAGATATATCTACCCAGACACCTGTACCTTTGTATTGTGGACTTGCTGGTACCATGTTAGGTGTCATCATAGGTCTTGGATCATTGTTGTTTACTGATAGTATAACATCTTTGATGACAAATTCGGCAGCCCAACAATCTGCTTTTTATTCAGCAGCAGATGGTGTGAGCGACTTGCTTACAGGTGTAGCTTGGGCTATGGTTGCAAGTATCTGTGGTATCGGTCTTACAACTTTGAATTCCTTGCAATTCAAGAAGTGTAAACTGCAAGAAGAAAGCGGAAAAAATGAATTCTTAGCATGGATGCAATCAATGTTGTTGCCGGAATTACCATCCGATACTTCTGATGCGTTAAATAAATTGGTTAAGAATCTGAACCAATTTAATAAAACATTCTCTTCAAACACTCAAGAATTGGGAGGAACTCTTTCTAAGGTAAATGAATCCTATAAAGTACAAGCTGATATTATTCAGGCTGTTCATGACATGGATGTTATGAAAATGGCTAAAGCTAATGTCAATGTATTGAAGGAACTGCAGGGATGTACTGAAAAATTGGAGGATTTCCAGTATTATCTGAATAGTGTAAAAGGATATACTGCTGCTATAGAGAAGTTTAATGAGCAATTCTTTGCAGAAAGTGATCGTTTGCATGTCCTTGAGGAAATAAGAGATTTCTTTACTCGGAATAAGGCTGAGATTGCAAAGAATCTGACTGATGAGACTGATGCTTTAAAGACGGCTCTTAAAACTTTGCAGAATACTTCTGTAACCAATATGGCTGAATTGGAAAAGGTCTTGACTGATGAGGTTGATACTTTTAAAACGATTAATAAGCAGTTGCTTGATCAATTCACTGGTCAGCTGGAGGCGTTCCCAAAGATAAATAAGAATTTGGAAGCTATTTCGCAGATACCTTCTGCTTTGACAATTTTAGCTAGCAAAATTGAGAAAAATAACTCGATAGCAATAGAGAAGATAAATAAAAAGGTAGAGAGAATAGAATTCTTGGCGACGACAACACCTGATGATGGAAGTCGTAAAGAAGCAAGCTTCCCTGTATGGGGAAAGTTGTTGTTGGTAATGTGTGCTATTATGTTCTTTATCTCTTCTTTATTCATGGGGTATTGTTCTTATAGAATCATGAGTGATACAAGTGTCATCAGAAATGCTAATTCTGTTGATGAAGAAATGGTTGATTCTGTTTCTGATTCTTTGTCGCATGTGGTAAAGCAGGAGCCTGTGGATACGGTGGCTCAGCTGAAACAGAATCTAGTAAATGATAGAAATAGAAAGGGTAATGTAGAATGAAGCAAAAAGAGTCTTTCTTTTGGACAAGTTACTCTGATTTGATGACTAGCTTGTTCTTCATAATGTTGGTCCTTTTTGTTTTAGTAATCGTATTGTTACATAAACGAATGGAAGCGACAGAACGAGAATTGGCAGAAATCAAACTTGTTCAGAAATCGACAGAGGATTTGAGTAAGCAGTACTTTGAGTATAATCCTTTTTATAAGAAATATGTGCTTAAGGTTCATTGTTTTTTCGAAGAATTGCATTATGATATAGAAGAGTTGCCGGATGATACAAAACAGCAATTAGGGGCTGCTGGTGTTGAGATTCAAAAGTTCTTATCTAAACATAATGATAATAAGTATCTGTTAATCATTGAAGGACAAGCATCGAAAAACTCAGAGGCTTGGACTGATCGTAATTATGATTTGAGTTTTGAGAGAGCTTATTCCTTAATGAAGTATTGGAAGGATGTATGTGGTATTAATTTTGGAAAAAACTGTGAGGTTCAAATTGCTGGTAGTGGAGATGGAAGATATAATATTGAAACAATGCGTGATAAAATGTATGAAGTCAACAATCAGCGTTTTTTGATTCACATTATTCCTAAAAATATTATTGAAGATGAAAAAAAGTAAGTTACTTATAGTACTTATAATGTGTTTATTTGTCTCTTGTGCTCACAAATCTGGGCATAAGAGACTTAATAGAAGTGCAGAGTCTGCAACTGAAAGGGAATCTGTAAGAACTCCTGATTCTGAAGATAACGTAACTCCTGCTACAGCAGAATATGGAGATAATAATGAGATCCTGAATGGCAAAACTATATTTAACAGATATGGAAATGCTGTGTTCATGGTCTTTACTACAGATGGTACAAATACCTATCAAGGTTCCGGCTTTTTCATAAACTCTCATGGATTGGCTGTTAGTAATTATCATGTTTTTAAGGGTACTGCTATTGGTGCTGAGCAGATTAAACTGGTAGGGAGTGATACTGCATATAAGGTTACGAAAGTTGTTAAGTCCGATGAAGAGGAAGACTTTATACTGTTCTTCGTCAATGTTGATGATGTTCCTTATATACCTTTAGCTAAAGAAAAGCCAAGTGTTGGCGATAAGGTTTATGCTATAGGTAGCCCTAGAGGACTAGAGAATACATTCTCTTCTGGAGAAGTATCGCAATGGCGTGATACCAATTTGATGCAAATTAATGCATTAATAGATCATGGAAGTAGTGGTGGAGCTTTAATCAATGAGTATGGTGAAGTTGTTGGAGTTACATCTGGTACTTTTTATGATGGTTCGCAAGCAAATTTAAATTATGCGTGGAGTATTGATGCTATCAAACCTTATCTGCAGTAGTTATGGTACATTCTATTTTTCAAATAATATTGGGGTATCTGCTTTGGAAGTATTTCCCTTCTTGGCTTAGGCTGAAAGATTCTAAAACAATAGATCATTATATTATTGTCGGTTTGTCTTTAGTTGGCATTTTGATGATAATTCTTGGTGTATTCCATTTGGTTAGACTCTTTTTTACATGATAATGATTATCCTTGCTTCGCTTATAGAAGTAAGGATAATTATATTTTGGTATGGTAACTTTTGCCATCACATTCAGAAATATGCAATAATCATTTAATCTGTAGTAATGAAAAGAACTGGTATTCTTATAATGTTGACCAAGGTTAAGGCTTGTGCTAATCTCTTGGTTCCTTTGATAGGTGTGGTGGCATCTGTTCTGTTTACGGGGTGTTCTTCCAAGAATCCCCCAAAATCTTCTGATGCCCCAATGGATACTGCGGTAATTTATGAAGATATGCCGCAGGAGACTTCTGTTTCAAAAGTCGGCATGGATTCTTCTCAATCCGCACCTGTCTCTCTGCAAACTCATGATACCACTTCTGCTCTTGATCTTAGCATCAATCCATACTATGATGCAGGTTATGATCAGGGGCAGGAGGATGGGTATCATGATGGTATCGAAAATATACGAGGCGATTCTTACGATGATGCTTGCCGATATAAGGGAAAGAAAAGGAAGGAATATGAACAGGGGTATGAAGAAGGATATGATGCCGGTTTCGATGATGGCTTTGCTGATAGTGGCTGTGATTCAGAGGAGGAAGAGTAGCGGCTTTATATAATCCTTCTTGCCAGGACCTGTAAGAAATGCTATTAAACAAAATGGATTCCGATAGTTTTTTCGCAATTATGTGTTGTGCTGCCAAGGTATGGTAAACTTCAACATGAAAGATACGATAGGGCGAGGAATCCGCAAGGTATTCACAGAGCGACAAAAAAGTAAAGTTGATAATTTCCTCTCTATGTTTAAGAAATAAGGTATATTCGTTTTTGGGTATTGTGTAGTAGCTACTAGGGCTTTGTTGAGAAAAAACTGTATTCAAAATGAATATTTTTGTGACTTCTGATGTCATTTTTTGCAAATTTAGTAGGTCATTTGAAAAAAAAGTAGTAAGTTTGCAGACGAAATAGTGTTAATGTAAATACTAGGCAATGAAGAATTGTCTGTGATATGTGTAACAACAGAATCTTAATTATAAAAATTGGAATTATGAAACAGCTAAAAATTTTCTTTTTGTCGCTATTTGCTATAGTTAGCTTAGTGGCATGTGACAGTGCTAAGACATCAGATGAGATTCTTACAGAATGTGGTTCTGGTGTTGTGATGGTTGCTAACCAGTTTTATTATAAAGTGACTTTGCCAACAGGGAAAGTCTGGTATTTTACGGGCTTTGACAAAGACGGAGACTTTGAAAAATGGACAATGGATTTGGAAGAAATCCAAAAGAATAAGAAAATGCTTACGGGTACAGGCTTCTTGATTTCCAAAGATGGTAAGATTTTGACTAACAGACACGTGGCAGCTCCTACCATTGATTTATCTGATACCAAGAAGTCTGTTAGAGCTTTGTTGGATGGTATGGCAGAGATGGTAAGAGCGGAAATGCAATCAATGTCGGAGAAATATGATGAGTTAGAGAATGCCAAAAAATCATGTTATTCATATAATGAATATGATGGTAATATTTATGTAGATGATGAAAAATTGCAGCAAATTGAACAGGAACAGGCTGAGTTGAAAGAGGCATATGATGGAGATTCTGAAATCAAAAATAGTCTTAAAACTTTGGACTTGAGCGAGTTGAAGGTTGAACCTGTTTGTGAATTGGGTATTGCCTACAATAATACTTTTGTTACTAAAATTACAGATTTCATTCCTTGTGTTGTGACTTCTGTTTCTGATAAGGAGAATGTAGATTTGGCAATGTTGCAATTGAAGAGTAAGCAAACGCCAGATGGCAAATATGTATTTGCTGTTTCTGATAATGATGAAAAGCGAAGTTTTACTGACAAGGTTAAGAATCTGTTTGCTTCTTCTGATAATGATGAATTGCAAACAGAACAGAAACTTTATATGATAGGTTTTAATGCAGGATTTACATTATCTAATACTTCGCAAGGTATCAAAGCTCAGATTACAAGTGGTACTATATCTCAAAAGCCTGATAATGATAAGATTATGTACACAATTCCTAGTTTGCCTGGTTCCAGTGGTAGCCCTGTGGTGAACGAGTATGGAAAGTTAGTAGCAGTGAATTTTGCAGGCGTGACAGGTACACAGAGTTTTAATTATGGTATCCAAAGCAAGAGAATTCAACAGTTTGTTAATAATGATTGAGAAGAAAAAGTATTTCATACAATTGTTGGTTAAAAACGTAGAATCCTGCTGACAATGATGCCAGTAGGACTCTATGCTTTCCCTATTAATTCTCTAAAATATGTCGTCTGCAAAATGAATTCAATAGAACTCTACAGAGTTCTTGTGAATTCTTATTCTGCATTTGTCTGCTGCTCTGTCTCTGTAGCCTCTTGCTGCAGAGTTGTCTCCTCCTGAGTGTTCTCCTGTAGAGTCTCCTGAACAGTAGCTGGCTGCTCTGCCTGGGTGTTCTCTTCTGTTGCTACAGGTGTATCAGTAGTCAGGTGTTTATCTATAGCTTTATTCCCTATAGTTGGTTTAAGCAATTTTCGTCCATCAGAAAATCAAGTAAACCAATGGTAAGAATGCCATTTTCGTCTCTCCATGGTTTAATGTCATCCTTCACAACTATGACTTTCTTAAAAGTATCATTGATTTTAAGGAGAGAAGCTGTTTCCTGTTTTCTTTTCTCTTCATCAGGTAAAGCTAGTGCTGACTGTATATAGTATCGTAAGCTGCCTTCATTTACCACAAAGTCAACCTCTAACTGTTTGCGCTGCCATTTACCATCTTTGTCAATAAAGCGTTGTTCTATCATACCCACATCAACTTTGCAGCCACGACGTCGCAACTCATTATACAGAATATTCTCCATGATGTGAGTTTCCTCCTGTTGGCGCAATCCGAGTAGCGCATTTCTTATCCCCATATCAGAAAAATAGTACTTAGCTAAACTGCCAATATATTTTTTCCCCTTTATGTCATAACGAATAGCCTTTTCTATGATAAAAGCATCTTGCATATAGCCCAAATAGCGATCTATCGTTACAGAAGTGATGTTTAACTTCTTTACGCTTTTAAAGGTGTTGGACAATTTTGATGGATTCGTAGGCGCACCAATCCCTGAGGCAATAATGTGTACTAGTTCCTCAAATTCAGCTCTGTTCTTAATCTTGTTTCGTTCTATAACATCGATTAAGTAAACACTTTCAAACAAATTGGTCAGATAATCGAGTTTCTTCTTCTCTGTTTCTAATGATAATACTTGAGGAAGCCCACCATAGGTATAATAATCTTTCCAGGCATCCCTAGGTGTCTGACCGGTTCCTTCGCAATACTCTGACAGTGATAAGGGATAGAGATGAATTTCATCGCCGCGTCCTCTAAATTCTGTGATGATGTCGCTGGATAAGAATTTAGAATTACTTCCGGTCACATACACATCGGCATTATCTATTCTCAGAAGACTATTCAATACTTCTTCAAAACGAGGTACTAGCTGCACTTCATCCAAAAGGATGTAATATAAATCGCTATCTATCATACTTGCCTTGATGTTTCTGTAGAGGCGAAGAGGGGCACGTAATTCGGCATTCTCAATATCATCTAATGCAATTCGGATAATATGATCGTCGGCTACACCAGTTGCTATCAAGTGCTGCCGAAAGAGTGTGAAGAGTAAGTATGACTTTCCACATCGTCTAATTCCTGTGATAATCTTTATCAACCCATTTTGTTTTCCATCTATGAGTTGCTGTAAATAGAAGTTTCTTTTTATCTGCATATTATTTCTCTTTACGAAGATTTTTTGGCAATATTGCCACTTTTTCTTCGCAAAGATACGCTTTTTTTCTCAAATATAAGAATTCTGCGAAGATTTTTTGGCAATATTGCCACTTTTTCTTCGTAAGATAAGTGATTCGTGGTGTTTGAAGACATTCTTTTATGGATATTTTCGATAATTTTAAAGCGCAGAATCCTGCCGGCATCACTGCCAGCAGGATTCTACGCTTGTTTTATTTAAACAAATCCTCCATTTTAACTTCCTTTTGAACAATTCCACTATGCTTGCCATAAGCCACCCCGTAGGTTGTAATCATCGTGAGATGAATGGACTGCTTGGGAGAAAGCGTAGCTTTTAGGGATTCTATGCGATGGCGCAAGCGCTGTTCCTCTTCCTTGCTGATGGTATAAGGAGCGCTGGCAAATTTCATCTCGCATAAGTTTACCACATTGTCGTTTCTGATAATCAGAAGGTCAATTTGGGCACCTTCTTTCTCCTCTGTTCCTTTCACGCTCCATGCAGATAGCGAGGTTTTTACGCCAGCAACTCCAAGAGCCTGCTTGATTTGCTGGAAATGTTGCCAGCAAACTTCTTCGAAGGCCACTCCATGCCATGCTTTTAAAACATCAGAAGTCATGTTGTCGCTTATAAAACCGGTTTCCTTTCCATGGGGTTCTACGTATTTCTGCCAAAAGAGACAGAAGTTGTCTATCAGTTTATAGCATGTTGTACTTTTGGGCATTCCGTATGGCGAATAGCTGGTGATGAAATCACTTTCAGCCAAAGCTGCAAGGGTGTTAGACAAGCCTCCTCCCAGAGGGAGACCTGTGGCTTGACTGATTTCTTCACGAGTGAAACCGGAATGGCGGGTTGCCAATAAACGTACCACCTTCTTGCTATCAGAACGCTTCCATCCAGGACTTTGGCATCTTATAACCTTCCAATCCTTGGTTGAGAAGGGCATAATAGAAACTTTCCAGTTGGATTTTCAGTCTGTTTCTGTCGTTATCTTGGTCAACAGGAGACACACCTGTATGCTGAAAGGTGATCTTCCTACAATCATATTTTCTTCCTTTCTTCTTCTTTTCTTGTATTTGATATTTTGTGCAAAAATACAAAAAATAACGATTGCGGCAAAATATAGTATATTATATTCTGCCGCAATTATGCTTTTTTATACTTTATCGGCAAGATATAGACTGTTATTTATAGCAGCTCTCTTGCTATCCAGGCACAGGCTTCGGCATCTGCCAGGGCATTGTGGTGCTGGGTGAGGTCGTAACCGCAATAGGCGGCTACGGTCTGGAGCTGATGGTTGGGGAGGAGAGTGCCCAGCTTTCTTCGGGAGGCACGGCAGGTGCAATGGAATTCGTAGTCGGGATATTCCATCTGATACATCTGGAATACGGCCTTCAGGCATCCTTCATCGAAGGGGGCGTTGTGGGCTACCAGGGGCAGACCTTCTATCTTGGGCGCAATCTCTGCCCAGACTTTCGGGAAGACATCGGCATTCATCGTGTCTTCCAGGGTTAACCCGTGAACCCGGGTGTTCCAATAAGAGTAATACTCCGGTTCGGGCTTGATGAGGCTGTAGTAGCTGTCTGCTATCTCGCCATCCCTCACTATCACAATGCCCACCGAGCAGACGCTTGTACGCTGCTGGTTGGCCGTTTCGAAATCTATCGCTGCAAAATCTTTCATCGAATTAAGTATTAATGTTTTTATTTTAGGTACAAAGATACGATTTTTTAGGCTCAATCATCCTAAAAGTATAAGATTTAAGAAAGTTTTAGGATGAATCGTCCTAAAACTCCTCAAATTCCGGAAGTTTTAGGCTCAACCTTCCTAAAACTTTTCTCCTATCCCCATATCTAGGTATTTACTGGAAACCATCATTTTTAGGTATTGCAGATTCCGGAAAAAGGATGTAACTTTGCACCCGGAAATAAAAATGTAACTAAAAGAGATTAAGGACAAATGAAAACAACTATCGTAATTTATGGCTCTTCCACTGGCTCATGCCAGTCGATTGCCGAAACCATCGCCTCTAAGTTGGGCGTGGAAGCTGTAGATGTAGCTAACATCGATGACGCTACTATCGCAAGTCACGAGAATCTTCTTCTCGGTACTTCTACCTGGGGTGCCGGCGAGATGCAGGATGACTGGTATGATGGAGTGAAGACGCTGAAGAGTGCCGGCTTGGCTGGCAAGACTGTGGCCCTGTTTGGCTGTGGCGACAGCGAGTCTTACCCTGATACATTCTGCGGCGGCATGAAGGAACTCT
>ERZ1026858.555-NODE-555-length-20366-cov-7.026242_pt1 | contig 20366 bp, 17 predicted proteins | sample MGYA00380159_ERZ1026858 | MGnify/ENA primary metagenome ERZ1026858 (study PRJEB33269, sample SAMEA4719795) | human gut metagenome | biome: human-associated habitat; feature: organic feature; material: feces | place: Cameroon | collected 2013-10 ...
ATATTATCGTTCTTATTCATAATTTTTCTTTCTCAGAGGGCATTTACCTCTGCATCCATAGCGATACACTTCAGACGATACCAGTTGATAATCTGGCTCATATTGTTGGTGTTCGTTCCGGGAATCTTCGGCCACAACACCACTTCATGATCCAGCAGCCCCTTCGGGATGTCCACAAGGAAGTTTGAAACCACTGTCTGAACATTACCCTCGCTCAGAACGTTCTTTCGGAGTGAGGCATACCGGGACTTAATCTTTGCTCTGTAGCAGTTATACAGGATTCCCATCAATTTGTGGCTGCCGGCAAACCCTTTGAGCGTCGTGACTGTATCCGGGTTATAGTAGACCTTGCCGTTCCAGCAGTTACCGAATGCGGTGTCAAGATCGTACTCGGAGAACGCCCACTTCACACCATCAAAGGTCATAAGGATATAGTTCTTGTCGAGGTTATCGGTCAGTGCGAACATGGAGGTAATGATAAAGTAGTCCACGGCGCTGTCAAGATCCAGATACGGACTGAGTGCCGACTCCACATCTGCTGCGGTGGTACCGCTAAAGTTCATAACAGCACGGATCAGGGTGTTCACGCTGTCCTTGACCCACTGGGTATTGGATTCATCCGGCACATACTCCATCTCGAAGTCGGTCTTGTCCACCTTAGCTTCCTCAGCAAACTGCGTTCCCTTGGCGTGCGTTTCGGCCGTCAGGATACACTCCTTGGCTCCATCGGTCATGCCGAACATCCACTTATCCTTCGGAATGTTCAGCGTGTAGATGCCCTGATACTCATCATTGATCGCCACCATGATAGGGAGCCCGTCAATGGCGCCGCCGTTGGGCAGATCGTACAGCTTTTCGTTGCGTTTCGGGCGAGTACGCACCGCCTGACCCAACAGTTTGGCCGCAACGATGTTTCGGCAATGGCTGAAATCGATATAATTGGCTTTCAGGCAGTACTTCTTCTGAGCACCCCACTTCTCAACGATCGTTCGCTTTTCATCGAAGGTGATCGTGAAGTTCTTCTTATCGTATGCGAGGCTGGAAGCGCCTTGCCATTTCAGCGTACAGTTGCCAGTGAGTTCACCATAGGTGTAGCTTGACCTTGTTCTCCTTGCTGATTCCCTTGATAGAACCTGTCAGCTTCAGAAGCAGCAGGTTATAGCTGGCATACGGGAAACTGGTATCCTCTTCCTTTTCCTGTGCAAAGGACAGCAGCTCACTGAGCTTGAACTTACCCTCGCACACATAAACATGGAGGATGTGATCCGTGAGCGTCATCTGCTTACGATAGTTGATGCGAAGTCTCACGTCCATGGACGCATCCGGGGTAAACGTGTCAAACGGAGATCTCTGAACGTTGAAAGCGAGGTTCACGCCGTTCTCTTTAACCGCAAACCCGGTCGTTCTGTCCACCAGAGTCATATTGTAGTCCACGGTCTTGTCGTCATCTCGGATAAGGATCGTGTACTGCTTTCCTGCATCCAGATGAAACACCTCGCTGATGTTCGTGTACATTGTAGTACCTGCCGTACCAAAGGTGCCGTTCAGCATAATGCCCGCCGGGTCCGGCATACCAATCGAATTCAAGCGGTAAACTCCCGTACCATCTAAGAATCCCTTCGTACTCAGCATCTTTACAAGGTTCTTCTTTCGGACGCTGTCCTTGACAGCCGCCATCTCAGAGATAGTCGCCGCCAGTATATCGCTTTTTGGGTATGCGTAGAAGTCATCCATACTCCAGCCTGTGCCTTCGTACATATAGGCATGAATCATGTGGCTGCTGAACACAGCGGCAGTGGAGTAAACGCCCATCTGGTAATCGCCTGTCACATCCGGGATCACCTGTTCAAAGCGACTGCCGATTGCAGAAACGCCGCGGTTGGAGCCGCCTTGCTGCAAGCAAACACTGGAGCCAATCTTATAGAAGAACATGGAATAAGGCACAGGCGGGTCGTCGTCCACGATGTGGGCCGTGTAGGTCTTGCCCTGCTCTAGATGCATCGGCTCGGAGATTTTGAGGATAGCTGCCCCCATTTCGCCGGACATGATGCCGTTGACGACCACGCCAGCTCTGTCCAAAATACCGAGGGCGGTAGCCGTTGCCGAGACTTCACCGGCACTGTTCCGCACACTGGAATCGATCATCTTGATCATGTTGTTCTTCCGTGCGCGATCCGATACGGTCAGGATATTTTCCAGACCGTCATGGGTGGAGACCCACCGTGCATCTTCCCGGTCGGTCAAATTCTGAATCTTCTGGTCGGCGTCCTCCTCCACCTGCAGGAGTTCGTCGTATCCGGCCCAGGACCGGATCTGCTCCTCGGCATAGCTTCCTTCAACCAGATACAGATGGATTTTTTGCCCGGTGAACATCGTTGCCGTATTACAAATGATGCGCACCCGGCAGGAATAGTCCTTATCGGCAGTAAAGGAATAGCAGTGATGGTTCACTGTATCCACAGACACGGATGCCCCGTTGATCTGGATGAAGCCGTAGGTCACCTCATCACCGAGAGCAGCCGTGAGCGTTGGGCAGCCTTCATCTGCCCGAACAAACAGCGTATAGGCTTTGCTCGCCTTCAGTTGCATAAGGCTCGTGCAGCGCAGGCTGTTCAGCGCCAGATTGCCGCCCATATTGCCCACGATCTTCACCGCTGTCTGGTCGCACTCACCATCTGCGATCATCTGCACCGATGCACCGGTCGTAGAATTGGAATCAGAATAGTTGACCGTGCGGATCAGGTTCTTGCACCGCAGGCTGTCGCGTACCGCAGACATGCTCGTGAAGTTGTCGTTGAGGTCATTGAACTGGACCTGACCACGAATCGAATCGTAGGTATAGACACCTTCCAGAACGAACAGGTGCATCTCATAGTCCGAGAAGTCCAGATCACGGCTGGTATACACACCTGGACGGTAATAGCAGCTCTCGTCCGGAGTAAAGGTTTGGGGCGGGATATTGTGAACGCTGAAGCCCTGGTTGTTGCCTTCCACCTGCAAGCAGCCGTCTTTGCTGCTTCCGTAGAAGAACACAGAACATTCCGGCATTTCCTTATCGGCCCGGAGATAGAGGGTATAGGTTTTAGCCTTGTCGAGCCAGATATACTCACCAAAATAGAGCGTGTTCTTCCCCTGCTTCGGGCCAAGGCTGCCGCTGATAACCGTGCCGGAGTGAACGCCAAGACTGGTCGCAGTCGCACAGATAGTTCCATCCGAGCCGGTAGCCTGACAGGTCACCGTGTGGACCAGATTATTCCGGCGCAGCGTATCGCTGACACGGTTGACTGCATTCAGATTCTCCGACAAGCCGTTCATGGCTGAGGATGCTTCCTTTGCAGGGAGATAGGTGCGCAGCTCAGTCTCCGTGTATCTGCCCTCCACCAGATAGACCTGCACGGCACGGTTCTCAAATATGGTATCCTGTTGTGCCCAGATTCGGAGCTGATGCTTGCCAGTACTGTGTGCAGGAATCACACCGCACGGACTATGGATGACATTGAATGCACGAGTCGTTTCGTTCTCCATGACATCCTTCCATGTGGTCTCATCCAGCAGATAGACGGAGTAGTCCAAGTCCTTATGCTCATCCAGCACAAAAAGTGTGTAGTCTTTTTCCTTTTCCAGCATGAACGGGCTGGAAAACTGGACTGCATAGGTTCCAACCGTCGGACCCAGTCTTCCGTTCAGCACCGTCCCACCGAAGTTCAGAACTCCGACAGGCATCGAGGTAAAGAAGGGTTCGCCCGCCTCGTCACTCAAAAGAACGTTCTTCATTGCGATGAGATTGTTCTTGCGAACATCATCCCGAACAGCGGCAATCGCAGCAGCATTATTCGGGACATCCACTGCTGTCAGCAAACCGTAGAAGTCTTTCCGGGTGTACTCGCCCTCCACGACATACAGATGAATCTCATGGTTTTCAAACTCGCAGTTGGTCGAATAAACGCCTGCGCGGAACATACCGCCATTGTCAAAGACAGCAGTGGAGATCACCGTATTGGCCGGCGTAAAGCCCCGGTTGATGCCGCCCACCTGTAGGCAGGTGCCAGTGTCAACCTCATAAAAGTAGATGCCGTAACCCACCTTGGGTACAGTCTCATCAATGAAAACCGTATAGGGAGTGCCCGCCTTGAACGACATCGGTTCCGAAAAATACAGGGTCGACCGTTCATCCGCGCCTTCTTTGAGCTTGCCGTTAATGATCGCCCCGGCCCGGTCACCATGCCCCAGCGAGGTTGCCGTGGCCTTGACCTCCCCGGAGACATTGCTGGCACAGAAATCCACCGTATGAACCATATTGGCCGTGCGCATGGCATCGCTGACTGCCGCCATCCGGCCAATGCGGTTCACAGCATCTTCCTGGTCTGCCCGTGCGCTCTCGAAACCGCTGCGGATATGCGCACCCAGATTCTCATGCGTGTTGCCGTCCGCATCCACACAAGCATCCAGAATCTCCGCATCCGAGGTCTTTCCCCCGGCAATGCTATCCATCCGTTTGTTCAGCGTATCCTTGGCATCCTTCAGTTCCTGCCGGCCGGTGTTCAGGTCGGACTTGGCCTGTTCGACCTTGCCAGTCAACTCCGAACTGGTCTGTTCCAGATTCTCATTGACACGCTGTTCCGTTTCCGACAGCTCCTGATTGATCGCCTTGTGCGTATCATCCAGTTCCTTGCTGATCGCCGTATGAGTCTCCTTGAACTCCTGACTCATGGCATTCTTGACTGCCGTAACATCACTGTGCATCTGCTGGACATCTTCGTCCACGTCCTGTTCCAGCTTCCGCATCTGTGCGGAATAATGAGCACACAGCGACCAGTAGCTTTCATCCGACAGAGAAATGCCGATAGGCACAGCCTTACGGCTGATATAGCTGTCACCGGTCTCGCCGTCCAGCACGATCATCAAGGGTTCATAGGTTTTTTTCTGGTCCCAGACACCCACATGGTCCGGTACCACTCGCTTGCCAACAAACTCTCCCATTCTAGTTCCTTTCCGGCTTACGCCTCATTGTATCTCACGATGAGATGCCCCTCATCGTCCATCTCAAAGATAAGTCCCAGTTCATCCCATGTCGTAAACACCAGATGGCCGTCCATATTGATAGACGAGGTGACCATTCTCTCCTCGATGTCCTTCGCCACTTTATCGATGGTGCTGGACACAGACCCCTGCGCCAGTCCCAGCTTATCGTCCGAGCGCATCACGAGGTATCCGTCATCGGTGATGAGGAATTCCAGAATGCCCTTGGCGGCTGCATCCAGAGCGTGTTTATAGGTCAGCGTGGCGATCTTACCGTTCATGACTGCGGCACGTGCCACATTCAGCACCAGACTGAACGAACCGATCACATCTCCCTCATCGGACAGAAGGTAGATGTCAATCGGGAACCTGCCGTATACTTCGGTCATAAAGGATGTGACCGTCAGGATGACCGCACCGTCATCCACGAACACAAGATCCGGGCGGGTCTCGCTGGAATATTGGAACACCGCACCGTCCGGCCGAGTAGCCGAGTAGCTGACGATGGTGTCCTTACTGACCTTGTACTCCAGCGAGTTCTGATACAGCCGACACCGCACTTTTCGGGCTTGGTTGTCGTACTGCTTGACCGGGATGTGGGTCGGGATCAGGTTCTCTGTGAATGACAGTTCCACGTCCTGAAACACCGTGAACGACTTAGTCACCAGTGCTTCCTGCGCCGGTTCCTCCGCTGTCTGTACCACTGCTTTCGCCTTCCTGTTTGCCATCTTCTTCGCCTCCTCCCTCTGTCGGGGTATCCGGGTCGGGCTCAGGCGGTGCCGGCTCATAGCCTACCGTCTGCCAGATTTCTCCGTCCCACAGCTTCAGCCGCAGGGCGGTTGTATCGACCCAGAGTGCATTTGTTTTCGGATTCTTTGGTGCTGCCTCCTGCGCACAGATGGGCGAAGCATACCGCTCATCCAGTTTCGCCAGCAGCGTTTCGGACAGCTTGTCCGCTGTTCCGTACCGCTCGTCTAGGTTTTTGATGAGTTCTTCTGACAAGGCGGACGCCGTCTTATATCGCTCATCCAGTTTCGCCAGCAGCGTTTCGGACAGCTTGTCCGCTGTTCCGTACCGCTCGTCTAGGTTTTTGATGAGTTCTTCTGACAAGGCGGACGCCGTCTTATATCGCTCATCCAACTGTGTGAGCAGCACCTCAGACAGCTTATCTGCCGTACCGTATCGTGCGTCCAGGCTTTTGATGAGTTCTTCGGACAAGGCGGATGCCGTCTTATACCGCTCATCCAACTGTTCGAGCAGTTCTTCAGTCAGTTCTTCGGCTTTCTTATAGCGTTCATCCAACTCCTGCAGGGTGTTATCCAGCAGCAACGCCGTCTTGACCGGGGAATCGTCCTGCTCCCAGCCGTAGCCCCATGTCTTTCCGCCATCGGTGGAGATGAAAAACCCATCCAGGCTGTTCTTCCACGCAAAGGTAGACTTTGCCAGTGACCCGGCATTGAAGGCATACCGCACGGTATCGCCGTTCACCTCGGTCACGTTCTGATAATGCAGGCCGAACAGACCGGCCAGCAGGGTACCGTCATAGACCATCGACACGGAAATGCCGCCGATCTGCTCACCCATGCTGGTTTCCACACGGAGGGCTGTGTTATAGGCTTCATTGGCTGTGTTTCGGATGTTGCTCAGTGCTGTTGTCAAAGACGAGTTCCGGCTGCTGACCGTAGAGTTCGACAGCGTAATGCCATCGTACCGTTCCAGCAGACAGTCGTACTGCGTTTCGGTCACCTTAGAGCTGACCTCGATACCAAGCTTGGAGATGAACACATGGACGGTATCGCACAGACTCACCTGCTCCGCTTCCACCACATCCTCGTAGTCCGGAGTATTCCAGAGCTGGATAAGGTCGATGTCGATATCCACCTGTGGCTCGGTCAGACTGGTGTTCTTCAGATAATCCTGTGCAAAGGAGCGCATCATTTCATCCGTGGGCTTATCCTGAAATCCACTGGTGCAATCCAGTACCGTGATCTTCTGGTACGGAACTGACCGCTGCTCCACCAGCACCACCTTCTCCGGCAGCTCCGTCACCTCGCCGGTCTCGGAATTCTGCCAGTACGGATGTACACCCGTGATGACGCTCTCAATATTCTTCTCCATCTTAAAGTCGATGAGGTTTTTGCCGTAAACGATATGCACACCGTGGTCTGCGCCCCGGTGATGATGGAGCTTGACCGTGTATCGGTCCCACTCGTACTCTCCGCCAAAGGTGTCCAGCACCGAGCCGTCGATACCGCCGAGGCAGTTCCGAAAAGAGGACGGCACCGAGAGCCGGAAAGAAGCACTGGAGGAGATATCCGTCCAGACCTCAAAGGGGCACTCGGATGCCGCGTGGTTTCCCAGCCCTGCCAGTGCACCGGTGCAGCCGGTCGTGGCAAAGGGCGAGACCGTAATAAAGTTGAGCTGATACGAGATGTGTCTTGCTTTGACCGTCAGCCTGCCGTCAATCGGCGTTGCGATTTTGTAGATACGGAACGGCTGCGGTCTGCCTGTGTCGGATGGCTTTGCAAGGATGATGTTCCCTTCTTCCAACTGCTCCGCATGGATACCATCTGCCGGGTATACCATCTCCAGCTCAAAGCTGCCGTTTCGTTTTTCCGTCACGATGCAGGACTGTGCATCTGCCAGCTTGCCGATGCCGTTGTGGTCGAACTTTGCCTCCGTGGATGCATACAGGCAAGGGATCATCCCGTTCCACCTCCTTCCTCACAGCGTCCACCAGCGCGGAGTCACCTCCACCGCTGTGATACCGCCCGTCCATGCGATCTGTGTCTTTCCAGCCGGCAATTCCGGGAAGTCGTCCGAGAGGATGGTCTCATTGCAGAAGCCGCCCGCATTGTAGGCATTGTGCGTCTCACAGTTCAGCAGGACATAATCCTTGATGCTGTGGATGGTAATGGATTCATCGCCCACATACAACACACCGCCCGAATCTCCGTAGACCTTGAAGATGGGCTGTGCCGGGAATGCGAAGGGGTTCATGAGGTTGCTCCGGCTTTCCAGCCGCACAGTCCTCTGTCCTTCCACACTCCACCGCTGGGGCTTGCAATTGAACACCAGATCCATCTTGGCGGCTTTCTGCGCCGTCACATCGAACTCCATCGCTTCGGTGCAAACTGCCATCCGGAAGAAATCCGGGTCATAGGTATCCTGCAATTTCTGGTAGCCGACCGGAGACAGCAGCCACGACTTGACTGCGGCGGTCTTAGCAGGCAGACCGTTGAAGAAGAACGCTTCATACTTGATATCCACATTTTGATACCGCCGCCGACCTGCCCTTGCATTCTCGCTGATGATGTCTCCGTTTCTGCCAGGGACCGATGTGCTTTCTACATCCGCTGCCGGAGAATCGTACACACCGGGTCCGGACAAATATAAAAGGAAGTCCTTGCTGGACTTCCCGGCAAAGGACAGATACTGCCGTGCAAACCTGCCCTTCAGATCAAACTGGGATACTGTCTTTTTCTCAGGCAAATAGCCCATACGCATCACCTTCTTACTTATAGACCGAATCGTCCTGGTCGATCATCTCATTGATCTTGTCAGCCACGATCTGTGCCAGTTCGTTATCATTCCGGGCGTTGTAGCCGTTCACTGTGATGTGAACGCCACCCAGATTCGTGTTCTTTGTCGTTCCGCCGCCGACCAGAGCAGCCTGCGGAAAATTCCAACCGCTTGTGTTCAGCCGGGGAATATTGATCTCCGGCAGGCTGAAGGAGCAGATTCCCGCCATCCCCTGCTGAACCTTAGAGGCCATAGACCGGATCTGCTTCAGCAGACCGCCCTCGCTGTCCTTGATGCCGCCAGTCAGCAGCTTCATGAAGTCAGGCATATAGGTGTCGGCATCTGCCAGCGGTCCTTCGTCCGGCACCGAAAAGTGCAGGAAGCTGCGGATGCCGTTTGCCACGCTCTTGGCGGCATTGCCGACCCACGACACGCCTTTCTTGATGCCTCCAGCGATACCACTGACCACATCCTTGCCCCAGTTCACCGCCGAGGAAGCCACGTTCTTGACGCCGCTCCAGATGGAGGATGCCACGTTGCCGATGGCAGACGCCGCATTGGAGATGCCATTCTTAATGGCAGTCACACCATTGGAGAACACAGATGTGACCTTATTCCAGATGTTGGTCACACCCTCACGGAAACCATCGCAGTTCTTCCAGAGAGCGGTCAGCCCAAGGGCGACACCGCCGACTGCGGCCACCGCAATACCAGCAGGGCCAGCAAGACCAGCCAGTGCTGTACCCGCCGAGGCAAGCACACCACCAGCCGAAGAAGCGATACCAGCCAATGCACTGCCTGCACCGGCAGCAAGACCAGACACCGTTGTGCCAACAGAACCGAACAGCCCCGCAATCGCAGAACCGGCCGAGCCAGCGATACCGCCCAGCGTGGAGCCTACACCGGAGAGCAGCCCGGACAGGCTGCTGCCAACACCGCCGAGTTTGGAGAGGACACTGGTCGCTACACTGCCGAGGTTCGACAAGATGCCGGTTCCGCTGCTGCCAAGGCCGCCCAGCTTCGAGATGACACCGGTGATTCCTTGTCCCAGACCACCCAACTTAGAGGTCAGCCCGGAGATCAGGTTTCCGAAGTTCGAGACGATTTGTCCACCATCGGCATTGCCGATCTTCGACAGAAAACTTCCCATCTTTGTCAGCAGACCACCGCCGCCATCTGTTCCCAGTGCATTGCCGAGGTTCGTGAGCGTCTCGCCCAAGCTGCCGAAGGTACTCTTCATAGAGCTGAGCTTATCCACAATTCCGGTGACCGTGCTGACCGTATCGCCCACCTTGCTGATACCTTCGCCCAGTCCCTTAAGAAAATCCGAGTTGAAGGTATCACCGAGGCTGTGGATCGCATTGCCCAGAGAACTGGTCTGGTCGCTTAAGTCTCCGATGGAGGTCTTCATGTCGGAGAACCCCTGCTTCACCTCATCGCTCATGCTGCTGACCGATGCTTTGGTGATCTTTTCAAGATCACTCCAGACAGACTTAAACTCGCTGGACATGCCTTCCAGACCGTTCATAAGCCCAGTTCGGATGCCGGATGCCAGTCCGCTTGCAGCAGACCGTACTCTGTTGGTGCTGCCAGTGATCGTTAAAGCAAATCCGCTCACTACCGACTTCACCTTGTCGCCCATGTCTCCCACGGGCGTGTTCAGGTTGGTTTTCATGGAGCCGGACAGGGTCTTGACTGCCTTGACGACCTTGCCTTGATTTTTCTTGATACCGCTTGCCAGCAGTTTCATAAAGTCAGGCATATACTCGTCCGCATCGGACAGCGGTCCGGTATCAGGCACAGAGAAGTGCAGCAGGCTTCTGACCCTGCTTGCCACGTTCTCTGCGGCCCGGATGACCGAGCCAGCCGCTGCACGAACACCTGCCGCCATCTGAGAACAGATGTCACTGCCCCAGCTGTATGCCGAGGATGCAATGGAACTCAGCGAGTTGAAGCTGCTCTTGACACTGGACACGCCAGAGGATACTGTAGAGCGCAGATTCGACATTGCGCCGGACACTGCCGACTGTACACTGCTGAAGGTGGAGCTTGTCGAGGACTGCACCCCGCTCCATCCAGAGGACACTGCGGATTTCACCGCATTGACTGCCGCGGATGCTGTAGATTTGATGCTGTTCCAGCTGGAACTGAGCGCCGACTGGATACTGGACCAACTGCTGGCTGTCATACTGCGCAGATTGTTCCAGCCAGCCGTGACTGCGCTCTTGACTGCATTGACCGATGCTGTTGTCGCATTTTTATGCTGTTCCAGCTCGTGTTCAGTGCCGTTTGGATGGAGGTCCAACTGGATGTTGTCAACGTGCGCAGGTTTATCCAGCCGTTGGTGACGGCGGTTTTCACGCTGTTCAGGCTGGTTGTCACGGAAGTCGTAATTCCGGTCCATGCCGTAGTGAGGTTGGTCTTGACCGCATTCCATGCCGTGGTGGTGTCCGATGCAATGCCAGACCATGCCGCCGACACGGATGCCTTGATGCTGTCGATCTGGGTCGTCACAGACTGCACCATGCCAGTACAGGCAGTCGATACGGAGGTAGATACATCAGACCATGCGGTCTGTGCTTCCACCTCCACACCGGACCATGCGTTAGAGGTATCCGTTTTCATCTGGGTGGTAGAATCACTGGTCTTGCCGGTAATGGCATCCCAAATGCCGCCGAAGAAGCCGGAGATTCCCTCCCATGCGCTGGAGATGCCGGACTTAATGCCTTCCCACGCAGTGCTTGCCGTAGACTGGATACCTTCCCAAGCCCCAGACAGCCCGGTGGCCACCGTTTCTACCGCCGAGGTCACGCCGGACTGGATACCGTCCCAAGCAGTAGAGATTGCACCCTTGATGCCATCCCACGCAGACGAGGCAGTTGTCTGGGTGCCCGTCCATGCAGTCGAAAGCCCAGAGCCGAGCGTCTCAACCGCGCCGGACACAAAGGAGGAGATTCCCTCCCATGCGCCGGAGATGACACCCGAAATACCCTCCCACACAGTCGATGCCGCCGACTTGATGTTCTCCCAAGCTGTAGACCAGTCGCCAGAGATCACGCTCATGATCGTCGAGATGACGGCCGAGATTGCATCCATAACCCCGCTGACCACGCCGGAGATTGCCTCCCAGACCGTAGAGAATACCGTCTGCAAGCCGGTCAGGATATCGCCAAGAAAATCCGAGATTCCAGTGAAGGTCGACTGTGCGTTCTCGTCCATCTCACCGGTTTTACCCGTAAAGAACGAGACGATGCCGTTCCAGATACCCTCGAAGAAATCCTTGATCCCCGTCCAAACGCCCGTGAAAAATGTCGAGATTCCATTCCAGATGGTAGATGCCGTAGTCTGGATCCCTGTCAGAATTCCGGAGAAGAAATCATCGATTCCTGTCCAGATGCCCTCAAAGAATCCCTTGATACTCTCCCAAACCGAATTCCAGTCCGTACCGAACCAGCCGAGGAAAACATCCGTCACGCCCTTCAAGGTGTCCAGCACCGTAGAGAAGATGGACTTAATTCCGTCCCAGATGCCGGAGAAAATGCCCTTGACTGCCTCCCACGCTCCGCTCCAGTTGCCCTGGAACAGATTGGAGAACACATCGAACAGACCGATCAGGGTGTCGAGGACGGTGCCCAGAACCGTGGACACCACCTGAAATGCACCCTCAAACATAGGAGCCAAAACCTGACAGAAGCCGTCCCAGACAGCTTTCAGCACCTCGACAATGTCCTTGAAGTCAAAGCCGAGGGCATTGAGCCGCTGGGTCAGCTGGTCGCAGAAGCCGCGCACCTTTTCGACGATTCCGTTCCAGATGCTGGTGATGGCGGTGCGGAACTCCTCATTGGTGTTCCAGAGGTGCATAAAGGCAGCGACCAGCGTACCGATGACGGCTACGACCGCCATGACCGGTACCGAGATTCCACCGAGTGCTGCGCCCAGCTTACCGAACAGTCCGGTTGCACCGCCCACCCGGGTGGAGAGCAGCCGGATGCCCTTAGCCAGCGAACTGAATCCTCGCAGAGCCGTACCAACTGTCGATATGGTCTTTCCCAGTACAATAAGCAGCGGACCGATGGCCGCAGCGAGAGCCGCCACCTTGAGGATGGTTTCTCTGGTGCTGTCATCCATGCTGTTGAGCTTGTCCACAAATCCCTGCACTGCCGACACGATCTTACGGATGGTGGGCATCAGGAGGTCGCCAAAAGAAATAGCCAGCTCCTCCAACTGAGATTTCAGAATGGTGAGCTGGCCGTTCAGATTGTCCTGCATGGTTTCCGCCATGCTCTCCGCAGAGCCGTCACAGTTTTCAATGGCACCACGGAGTTTATTGATATCCCCTTCTCCGGAGTTCATCAGGGCAAGGAAGCCGGACATGGCGTTCTTGCCGACCAGCGATTCAGCATTGGCAGCCTTTTCAGATTCCGTCAATCCGGAGAACGCCACACGGCAGTCTGCCAGAATATCGTTCAGGCTTCTCATACTGCCGTCTGCATTGCTGGTGGCAATCGTGACCTCGCCGATGTTCTTGCCTGCAAATGTCACTTCGCCGGCAAGGTTGTTCATGATGGAACGCAGCGAAGTACCGGCCTGTGATGCCTTGATACCGCTGTTTGCCATGAGGCCGATGGCTTCTGCGGTGTCCTCTGCACTGAATCCCAGCGCACCGGCGATAGGCGCACAGTACTTGAAGGTCTCACCCATCATGCTGACGTTGGTGTTTGCATTGGACGATGCCGCCGCAAGGATATCCGCAAAGTGACCGGAATCCGCAGCCGACAAACCAAAGGTAGTCAGCGCATCCGTGACGATATCCGAGGTGGTCGCTAGATCTTCGCCGGATGCAGCAGCAAGGTTCATGATACCTTCGATGCCATCCAGCATGTCCCCGGTCTTCCAGCCGGCCATCGCCATGTATTCCATAGCGGAGGCAGCTTCGGAGGCAGAGAACTTTGTCTTGGCACCCATCTCACGAGCTTTGGCACGGAGCTGGTCAAAGTCATCCCCTGTTGCACCGGAAATAGCAGAGACCTTGCTCATTTCCTGATCAAAGTCTGCCGCTGTTTTGACAGCCGCTGTACCTAAGCCCGTAACGGCTGCCGTGACCGGTAAGAACTTTTTGCCCACACTCTCGACCTGAGAGCCGACCGTCTGGAGCTTTTCCCCCACCGCATCGATCTTGGCAAGGGTCGTATTGGCTACCGCCGCCTGTTCCTGCAGGGATTTGAGGTTCTGCTCCGTCTCCACGATCTCACGCTGGAGTGCATTGTACTGTTCCTGCGTAATTTTGCCGTCCGCAAGCTGCTGGTTAGCCTGCTCTGCCGCTGTCTTTAGGGTGACCAGCTTATCCTTGGTGGCTTCGATGGCATCCTTCAGCATCCGCTGCTTTTGGGTGCCTGCCTCGGTATTGGAGGGGTCCAGCTTTAGTAGCTTGTTGACACCCTTGACCCCAGCCTGCGTTGTTTTAATGGACTTGTTAACACCTTCCAGTGCCTTGGATAATTTTGTAGTATCGCCGCCGATCTCAACGGTGATACCTGCGATTCTGGATGCCATGCAGAAAACCACCTCCTTCGTGGCATAAGTAAAGGCCCATCCGCACAAGGCGAATAGGCCGAGAAAATATAATAATCCGTATCAAATCCGACCAACCCGCATACAATATATTTGTAAACAAATAAGTCGATGTTATTGTTGACGTTCTTGCAAACCCGTGCTATAATGCAAGTGAAGAAAGGAGTTGACAATTATGGCATCTGTTATGAGTGCAATCACCAATACCGTTCCTATCACCCAGTTTAATCGTGGGCTTGCCGGCAAGATTTTTGATGAGGTCAAGCAGTGCGGTGCAAAGGTTGTCATGAAGAATAATACCGCCGAGTGCGTCCTCATCTCTCCTGACGAGTATGTCCGCCTGATGGATGAATTGAATGACGCTCGCCTTTTGGCTGTCGCTTCTGAGCGTATGGCTCATTTTGATCCCTCCACTTTGATTTCTGAAGAAGAAATGAACCGTCGGCTCGGTGTCACCGATGATGACCTCGCCGGGTTTGACGAGGTAGAAATCGAATGAGCTGGAAAGTCGAATACCTCCCGGAAGCGGAAAAAGACCTCAAAGGGCTGGATGGAAGCCAACGCAATCTTGTGCTAAAAGCGATCAAGAAGGTTCAGCAAAATCCTCTTCCTGTCGATGAAAATGGCTACGGAAAGCCTCTCGGCAATCACAACAGCACCAGTCTTGCGGGTTTAATGAAAATTAAGCTTCGATCTGCAGGTCTGCGCATCGTCTATCAGCTTCGTCGTACCGAAACTTCCATGATGATTGTTGTCATCGGAGTCCGAGCAGATGAAGAAGTATATGAACTTGCGCAGAAGAGAGTCCGCAAACACGAAATACTCGGTTGACTATCTACGCCCAATCGGCTATAATTCAGTAGTGATCAGGTTTCGGTAACCTTGCGAGGTCTGAGACCGGGAAGATGACCTTCGGGCCACCTTCTTTCTCCCCCCAGCTGTGCACGGCTGGGGGATTTTTCTTTATCCTTACAAACTTTCGTGCTTATTTCGTAATAAATATAAGCACGAAAGTTTAGTCCGAACCGGTCGAAGTCAGCCTGCGATGCCAGCTCCTGATACGGATACTCATCGTTCTGCCGCTCTGTGAACATATCATTGACCAACCCGATGGTCAGCAAGTCGAGGTCGGCTATGCTGATGCCGAGCTGCACACAGCGCAGCATGAAGAGCGGGGTGGTCATCACCCGCTCACTTTTGCGAGGTTTTTTTGCCTCTACCTCCGTCTGCACGTTCAGACCCCACAGTTCAATCAACTGAGGCAGAATCTGATAGATGGAGAAGGTGTTGAAGTTCTCCAGCCACTCATCCGGGGTGTCCGGCACCTGATCCGGATGGGCATGCTTCGCCATAATATAGGCAATATTCTCGAACATCTCCAGACTGAACAGGTCAAGGCTGGAGCTCTCCTCGTTGCCGTCACCCACGCTTTTTTCAAGGGATCTCAGATCCTTGTAGATGTCCCGACCGAACTTAATGCGGTACAGACGAGGAACGGCTGCACTGGCTCGGAACTCCACCATCTGACCATCGATCTCGATTTTCTTTGTAACTGCCATAGTCTTTATCCTCCATTTCATGTAGAAAGGGCAGAGCCTCCGCCCTGCCCTCGGTTCATGTGTGTGTCTTACTCCGCCGGGTCAATACTAACCAGCGCATTGCCGCCGCTGACGGTGGGCAGCTTGCCGTCCCATTTCTGGATTTTCTGGTACTCGATCAGGGGTTCAGACAGGCTCTCCGCAATCTTGCGGTTTGCCTCGGCCTGAGCATCTGCGGCGATGGACTTCTGCTGGATGGCCGTATTATAGGCTTCCTCAAAATCCATATCGTTGATGACCACCTTATTGATGAACACCGCACCCGCGCCGTACTTCTGGTTCAGGGATTCCGCCAGCTTCTGCTGGGCCAGAGGCTCAATCTTGATGCGGTTGGTCACTTCATTGGGACCAAGCTCTGCCATCGCGGACTTGATGGCAGATGCCACCAGTTCGTCACCGACCAGATTCTTGGTGTCAGACACATTTGCGTACAACCATGCGCTCCTTTCGGGAAGCACCTGATAGGTCACAATGACATCCGCAGCGTAAACCGGAGTCTTGTCGGAGGCTTCACCCCAGATCTGCGCCTCGATATGCTTGTCTTGCTGCTTATTATTTACGGTGTGGATGCTCTGGACGAACGGAACGGTGAAGTTCAGCTTACCGCTTTGGATGGTCGTTTCCTGAATCTGACCGAAGCTGGTCTTCACGCCGGTATAACCAGTCGGGACAATGGTCACAGACCGGAACAGCAGGAAAGCCACAAAGATGACAGTAAGCAGGGAAAACACACGATGCTTTTTCATATTGGAAATCTCCTTACACAATAATGTAGGAAGCAGAGCCGAAGCCCTGCCTCGTTTTCATCAGCCCTGAGGATCAGACTCCTCAGTCACCACACTGGATGCCTCAGACTGAGGCTCGTAGTACCACTTGTTGTAGACATCATCGCTGGTATTGGTGCCGGTCTTGGCCTTGACATAGCCATTTGCCAGCGGTGTTGCCTGCAGGGTCAGCTTATCGGTCTTGACCTCCTTGCTGTCCTCGTTGGTATCGCCTTCCACAGCCGGACGGGATGCGACACAGTTGTACATGACATGACGGATATGCCGCTGGTCGCCGTCGAACTCAAACAGGAATGCGAAGTGCTCCAGCTCGGCATTGGCGTTTTCCGCCAGAACGCCGTTGCCATCCAGTTCCTCGTGCATAATGTCCGTGAGGAAGGACTCCGGGATCAGGGCGATTTCCAGATCACCCTCATAGCCGGAGTTGTTATTCACGACATAGTAGGCGATGTTGTCCGCATAGAACGGTTCGATCTCACCATTGGCATCCAGGGACAGACTGACTGCACCGGGAATGCGTACCGGGGTATCGTAGGTAACGCCGCCGTCCTCGTCAAAGGTTGCCTTGGCGTAATGGCAGTTTTTCAGGCCATACTTGACCTTGTTGCTTTTCTTGCCCATTGCTTTCTCCTCTCGTGAAAAAAGCCCTGCGGCTGACTTAGACAGTCAGCTCATACAGGACTTCATACATCTTCTCCGTCTCGATCCAAACCTCACTCTTTTCATAAAAGAGTTCATGTTCGGTCAGGACTTCTTCGATTGCTGCCTCCGTATCCGGATCTTTGTAATCGGTGTACACCTCGATAGCCAGCCGATTGAAATGGTGGTACACGCGGTTGTCTGCACCGAAGTTCTTCGCTCTCGGGTACAGGAAACAGATGAACGGTGGGTCAGGACTTTCTCCCTCTGCGAAATGGTCATACGCATAGGGCAGCCCCATTTCTTCCACCATTGCCTTGACTTCTGCGTGGGTCATGGTGCCTCCTATCCCAGTGCCTTCTTGATAAGGGACTGAAGCAGTTCTACGCCTTCCTGCTCTGCGGGAGCGATATGCGGTATTGCTGCCACACGCCCACCGCCACGCTTCGCATGACCGTTTTCCAGCAGATGCGACAACTGATATCGGTCCTTGGAATGGACGACCATCTGAAGACTCTGGCTGGATTCTTCCTGTTTGGTCGCCACCCAACTGGACTTGTACCGCCCAGTCCGAGACGGTGCGCCGGCCTCGATCTTTTCCTTGACGGTCTTAGCAGATTTGCGGACGGCACGTTTGACCTCAGAGGATGCCAGCTTGGAATACTCCTGCAATCCCTCATTGACGGCCGCCGCAAGCCCGTCCACGCTGACAGTTTTACCGCTCATCTCTGCCTCCGTTCCAGTCTGCAATGAAGCTTTGTAGTTTTCTTGTCATAGTTCATGGGGTCAACTGACGTGATGTCATAAAGCTCACCACGAAACAGTACCCGGAACCCGGTAGAAGTCAGCTTATTGACCTCGCTGCACCAGCGTACCGTGAACACCACGCTTTTCTGTTCGGCTGTAACTTCACCTTCATCCTCCTGCGCCTCATAGCTCGAAGCGTAGGCGAAGCAGGTGTAATAATCCACCCATGCGTTCCGATGATTTCCGACCTTATCTGTCATGTGCTTACTTTGCTGGATCGTGATCCTCTCGTTCAGCTTATCGATCATCAGAACACCCCCCTCCCTCACAGCGAACAGAATGGAACGGAGCGTCAGCATCAACTGCTTATGGTCCGCTTCGTCCCGGTGTTCGTACAAATAGCCCAGCGCATACAGAATTGCCACACGGCAGGTGCTGCGCAGAGCCTCAAGCTTCCTCGTCGGTGTGATCCCGTTCTCGGCATCCCGGTCAGCGGCATTGACTGCCTCCCACTGGTCGTCCGTGAGCCGGCCCACATCCTTACACATCTGCTCGGCCGAGGAAAGCAGAATGCCGATCAGGGCATCTTCATCCCCGCTGTCCACGCGCAGGTAGGTCTTTGCTTCAAAAAGCGGGATCAGTGCCATGATCAGTCATTCCCCTCTCTTATCAGCCGCCAGCAGCCATCTGGAGAAGCTGCACGGACTCAGGCAGGATCAGCTTGCCATCGACACGCTGAGTGGTCAGAAAGCCGACCTGATCCGTGCGGGCATACAGCTCGTTCAGACGACGGAAGGTGCGGTTCTGGCGGTCAGCCACCCAGTAGTAGCTGTAGTCACCAAAAGCCATGACCTTGTTGCCGCCCTTGATCTCCGGCATAAAGGCGGAGGTCTTCAGGGGACGGTTCAGCAGGGTATCGGGCTTGCCGATCTCCAGACCCGGCTTCCAGATATAGTTGCCGTTGTTGTCCTTGATGGTCATCAGCTGCAGCACCAGTGCCTCGTTGCAGAGGAACTGCGCCTTCTTACGGTAAGGAGCCTTCAGTGCGTAGTACAGCTTGAAGATCTCATCAAAGGTGACAGCATCCTGCTTGGCAGCGTTGACACCGACCTTTGCGCCGCCGGTCTCAGTCAGCAGACCCAGAGGCTTACCAACACCGTCACCGGTGATGAAGGCACGCTCCTCCGCATTGCCCATACGCACACCGAACCGGCGTGCAATATAGGTGGCGAGGTCAAAGGCGGAATCATTCAGCAGCTCGTTGGAGATCTTGATCATGGTACCCAGCTTGTAAGCGGACAGCATGGTCTGACCAAAGGTCGCATCGCTTTCGGGGATTTCCTCGCCCTCATCGATCCAGCTTGCCTCGCCGGTATCCTCTGCGATAGGGATCTTGCGGGTGCCGGAGCTGGTACGGATGACAGTCGCCATGCCGCGGAAGATGTTGTTCTCTTCCAGTGCCTCCACCAGCTTCTTCTCGAACTCATCGGGAACGGTAAAGCCGCCCTCGGTGTCCTCGCCCACAGACAGAGCGTTGCGGACCTCACCGTAATGACCACGGTTGCGGATCATGTTCCAGAAGTTCTCGGCGTACTCGGCAGTAGCAGTCGGCTTCACATCCTTCTTGCTGCCGTTCTTGGGATCGGCATGGACGGGGTTGGAAGTGGGCGCAGACAGCTGTGCCTCGATCTGTGCCTGCTGTTCCAGTCGCTCGATCTCAGCACCCAGGTCCTTGGCCTCCTGTGCCATCTTGTTGTACTGCTCCACAGCCTCGGCCTTGACCAGACCGTTATCGCCGCGGTTCTTTTCCAGGAAATCCTTGGTCTGTTCCCAGAGGGTATTGCGCTTGGTGCGCAGTTCCAGAATCTTACTCATAGTCGTATACCTCCATGAATTTCGTGTTTTCGGCATGAAAAAAGCCGGGGCGCATCACTTCATGCACTCCAGCTGTTTCATCAGGACGTTATAGGAGTAATCCCCTTCCTCCGTCTTACCGTCCATGTCAAGGACAGGACCGGCCTCCGAAGGGGGATCACTGGGCGGCTCCGTTTGAGCCGCAGGGGTATCAGGCTTGACTCCCAGACGATTCAGGACGATTAGATCCATCTGACGGCTGGAGAAAAGGTGCCCTGCCGCATCCTGCTGGAACGGCTTCTTTTCTTCGCCCTCGCCCGGTTCACTGTCGGGGCCTTCTTCCGGATTCTCCGGGTCACTGTCCGGCTCCTCCTCTTTCTTTGCAAAAAGAATCTCGTCTGCAAAGCCCAGTTCTACCGCCTTCTTCGCATTCATCCAGGTCTCATTGCTCATGAGGTTGGCGATACGGGCGTGGCTGAGGCCGCTCTTCGCTGCGTAGGCATTGATGATACTTTCCTTGACTTCGGTCAGCACTTCGATGGCCTTTTCCATGTCCTTGGTGTTGCCCATTGCAACAGTGCTGGGGTCATGGATCATCAGCATGGCAACAGGACTCATCTGGACAGTATCA
>ERZ1026858.558-NODE-558-length-20318-cov-12.434388_pt1 | contig 20318 bp, 20 predicted proteins | sample MGYA00380159_ERZ1026858 | MGnify/ENA primary metagenome ERZ1026858 (study PRJEB33269, sample SAMEA4719795) | human gut metagenome | biome: human-associated habitat; feature: organic feature; material: feces | place: Cameroon | collected 2013-10 ...
TTACAAAGCTTGTTTTCTTTTTGTTTATATATTTTTCACACATCAGCGAAAAATTATCACTCGTTATTTCTTTTAAAAATTTAATCCTATCTGTATGTTCTATTGGGGTGTGATTTAAATGGAGTGCACTTTGTAGTGCTTTATTCTCAGTTGTAGTTTCAAGATCAAGATATTTTTTTAATAAATACAGGCAGTTAACTCCTTTCTCCGAATTTAAACATATTAATGAAACCCCCATATTTTTTGTTTCAGAAAACTTATCTCCGTCATATTCCCAGTAATCAGCGCAAGTAATGTCAGATACTCTTGGGAGAAGATTAAAACTACAAGCTCCACATGATGGTCTGCTATACATCCCAATTAAATATCCTCTGTGAAAAGGATTATCTACACTTTTTTCTTTAATAACCTTTCCATTATTTAAACCAATGGCGTACTGATTGTTATACCATCCAATTGATTTATCTCTAAATACCAAATCTGTAATTTTTGATTTATTGCTTTTCTCAACACAGTTCTTATAAGATGACCATACGGTCTTTGAAGGAACACCATGACAAATAACATCTAGCGTAATAAGATTCTCATATTCCTTTCGAAGAAAACTTTTTAATCCCGCTATTTGACATCCTACCCCTGTATATAATACCAATCTTCCGTTATCAAGATCATTCTTTGCTTGCTTGAATGTTAGTCCTGTATCACTTTGTAAATATTTCGAACGTGTTATTTTTTTTGCTTTTTCAATACTATCTATACGGATATGCTTGATTTGATCGACATCAACTTGTTCTACTCCATATACTATTCCGCCAATTTCAAGAACAGCTCTAGTAAGTCCCCAAGCAGCACCACCAGATGAAACAGTATTTAATTGAGATTTGTCTTTTAATTGTCCAGAGTAATAGAAATTTTTAGATATCTTCTTTCTTTCTATATATATTGTATTATTAAACGGACATACCTTTTCGCACAAATGACAATTTATACATTTATCAAGAGAGACATTAGGATACCAAAAGCCATCATTATCATATTCCATTTGTATGGCACTAGTAGGGCATATATTTTTGCAAGCTCCACACCCCGTGCACTTTGTTTTATCAAGAATTTTAATCATTATAATTATTTCAGAAAAATTGATTCTCTCACTAAAAAAATATCTATACGTCGACAAAATTAAGCCGACAGTTATAACAATAATAGTTATTTAACTCAACTTTTGCATTTGAAATTTAATTAAAAATGCAGATAACAAAGCGTTTTAACACTACATTTGCTCTTTAAAATATGATTTTTGATTATAGAGACATTTATGAAAACTGAATGTACATTTTGATATAGTCAGTCTTACTAGAGAACGGTTATTGTACAGTTAGTTTGTGACATTACCTTCATATTTGTGAATAACCGACTTTTATTCAGCCCTGTTATGTTGGCTACAGATTTTAGAGTATGTCCATATGCCAATAAACTCTCGGTATAGTGTCTTAACTGCACTGTTATCAGATGTCCTTCAGTTTTAAAGCCTATTGGTATAAATTCACTGTGCTCACAATTTGTACATCTGTACCTTACTCTTGATGCCTCTATAACTGTATAGCTGTCTCCAAATGGCAAATGCCTTAACCTTGTTACATTGCTACCATTCTTATGCATCAAAGCTCCACATACAGGACATTTTCTTAATTCCTTGCCTTCAGGATCTTCATAACTTTCTAAGAAACTAAACTCTATGCGTTTCCTTATAAAAGGATTTGCATTTGTTCCTTCGTTCCTTACAAATTCCTGTTGCTTGAAATGTGTTTGTTTAAATCTGTTTAACCTTGTAGGTAAACACAACATTTCATTCTCAGAATTAACAGAAATGTACTCTTGGGCTTGATCAATTGTCTGGTTGTAGGTAGTATTCATATCGGGTCTTGTGTTATTGTTTTAGGGATAATTCCATTATACACAATGCCCCCTTTTTCATTCTTACCTACTTTTTAAGATCTTATTGATCCCACAATTTTTCGTTCATCCCCTTAAAATTTAAGAGCAAAGCCTAGTGTATAAGGTCTTTAGAGCTTTTTTTCAAGTGAGAAAGTCAAGTCAGGAAAGAATAACAATCATATTTACTTTGAATTTCAATAAGTTTCTTTCCTATAATTCTACTTTCATTTTTGTATTCCGTTTCTATAGTCTTAACTGTGTTTATTACTTCTTTAATATTATTGACATCAATAATATAGCGTTCCTGGTTAAAGGCTTTTGCCACTTCATTATATTTTTCAGACCATCCCAAAATAACTGCCGGAATGCTTTCCTTATATGCATGGATTATAGAATGATACCTAGAAGCTATAATAAAGCTCATATTCTTTACTATTTTTTCATAATTAAATGAATTTAAAATTGTATCAATCAATATAACTTTTTCTTTTTCGAGAAAAATTGACTTTATTTTTTTACACAATTCTAAATCTTCCCCAGCATGAGGAATTAAATAAACATTGTGAATTGATGAAACAGCATCTATAATTTTTGCATACATAACAAGCAATGAGACAGTATCATTTTTTCCAATATCTACAAGTCTTGCGTTGGGGACTATAGCTACTGACTCAGGTTCTACTCTAGGAACTAATTTTGAATATTTTTCAAAATCTCGTAGAACAAGTTCTGGGCGGTACTTATTTTCTATCAAAACAGAATCAAAACAAAACTCAACATTATTCAATCCCATGTTATTCAGTAAAACAAAGCCTTCTTTTTCTCTAGCATATATTTTTTCACATTGAGAAAGAATCTTAAATGCTCTTTCTTTATCAAACATATCGTCAAAAGGTCCAAATGATTGTGGCATAAGAATCATTTTACATTGTGGACTATTCTTTTTAACGGCTTCTAACCAAGTAAGATAAAAGTCAATCTCATGCTTTCCCCAAACGGATGATAATGAAAAACCACTTATATCAATAAAAAAATCAGCTGACGATATTATATCTTTAGCAATTAAGTATTCTCTGTTTTTTATATAAGCTCTTGGTTTCAAAAAGAACTTGAAAAAGTTTTTACATCTACTATATATATATTTTTTACTACTTTTACCTGACAAATACTTTAAATAATCTGGATGCACTCTAAAAGGAACTATAGATAAATTATTGGCTATTCCCATATCATAGCCATAATCTAAAAAATAAATTTTAGCCTCATGATCACGCTCTAAAATGTTATAGATTGCTATCAAGGACATAGCTTCAGCTCCTTTATTATTAAACTCTCCTCCTTTAATAATATAATTCATCAATTAATCCCTATTAAAAATATCTCTCGTATAAACTTTCTCGACCACATCATTCAAACACTCATCGTATCTATTTGCGATAATCACTACACTCATCTTTTTAAACTCTTCCAAATTTCCTACAACCCTACTTCCAAAGTACGTGCTACCACTCTCTAATGTCGGCTCATAAATCACAACTGTTGCACCCTTGGCTTTGATACGCTTCATGACTCCCTGTATTGCAGACTGTCGGAAATTGTCACTATTAGACTTCATAGTCAATCGGTACACACCGATGACAACTTCCTTCTCACCTACATATCCACCGCTATAGGAATTTCCGCCAGCCATAAGCAGGATCTGATCTGCAATAAAATCCTTACGAGTTCTATTACTTTCAACAATCGCAGTCATCATGTTCTGTGGTACGTCTTGATAATTAGCGAGCAACTGCTTTGTATCTTTGGGTAAGCAATACCCGCCGTATCCAAAGCTTGGGTTATTATAGTGACTACCGATTCTAGGGTCTAAACATACCCCTCTAATGATGGATTTAGTGTCTAAGCCTTTCATTGCAGCATATGTATCCAACTCGTTAAAGTACGAAACTCTAAGGGCTAAATAAGTATTAGCAAAAAGTTTCACAGCTTCTGCTTCTGTAAATCCCATGTAAAGAACTTCAATATTTTCCTTCTCAGCGCCTTCTACTAGTAAACCAGCAAAAGTTTCAGCTGCATCTCTACTTTCATCATCACAAGACACAATAATTCGACTGGGATAAAGATTGTCGTAAAGAGCCTTTGATTCTCTAAGAAATTCTGGTGAAAAAAGAATATTCTTAGTGTTGTATCTCTTCCTCACGTTTTCCGTATACCCCACAGGAATCGTTGACTTGATCACCATCATCGCATTCTTGTTTACACTAAGAACCATTTCTATTACTGATTCTACAGCTGAACAATCGAAAAAGTTTTTATTACTGTCATAATTAGTAGGGACTGCGATAATCACAAAGTCGGCATCCTTATAGGCTTTTTTACCATTTGTGGTTGCAGTCAACTTCAGCTCTTTTCCCTTTAAATATTTCTCTATATACTCATCCTTAATTGGGCTAATCTTCTTATTTATCTTCTCAACTTTTTCCTCTATGAGATCTACTGCAATTACATCATGATAACGAGACAATAAAACAGCTAAAGACAATCCAACATATCCTGTTCCGGCTACAGCTATTTTCATATAAGTTACACCTCATATTCTGAATAGTTATTATCAACTATCACTATCCGGTTGTTTTCAATACAATATAATTTGTTCGGAAGGATGTTGTATGTTAATTTAACACCCTCGAGCATACAATTAATTGTCATTTCTTGTGAGAGTTCCAGCCCTTCAAAATTGCAAATCAAAGCTACATAATATTTATATTTTTCTTTCCAACTATAAATAACAGCATTTTCTTTTGTCCTCAAATATTTGACTGCATCGGTAAATTTCGAAATCCATAGATTATTACTATTAGCAAAATTTAGAATCTCGTCTAAATGATTCTGAGCTTCTCTATATGAAATAGACTGGTAACCATCAACATCAACATTATGCCACATCTCAATTAGCCAATTTCCTATTGAACTTTTAAGCCATTGAGATCGCATTTCCTCTCTCGTCATTAGAGATTTTGGCAGATCCATAATGCCATAGCACTTAAGATTATACCAATCTCCTGGGTTAGTACCATCAGTAGGATTCAGTGAATTAACACCTCTTTCTCCTCTACGAACAGCAACCATACCATCATCTGTTATCACTTTATAGCCTAAATCGTTAATTGCATTCTCTGGGCACACAAAAACCTTATCTTTGATACCAAGTTGATTTCTTAAAAAAATTTCCGCATGAACTATTTCATGAATAAAACGACCTTCATACGAGGCATATTTCCAACCATCATCCATGCGATAATGGTTATATGAATGGTTGACTAATTCAACATTCCCTTCTTCAATTAATGTTTTCCAGTGATCTATGTTTGCTGCAACGTTTATTATATTGCCAGCAACAGTCATTGGGATGTTATGTTCTTTTGAAAGCTGGCTGAGTTTCTTACTAGTGACATATTCACCATCGTCAGAAATAATAGTGACAATTCCTGATTTGTTATCAAAAACTTGTGCTATAGAAATGCCTAATTCATTGACGTGATTAGCACATTTTTTTAGAAGGTTGGCACCTGCTTTTTTAACGTCTCTATGTACAGGATTTTTCCTATATAGATTTTGAAATGAATAATCTCTAATTACCCTTATACATTTTTTTTTTACTTTCGTTATAAAATGAAAGATGATTTCTAATAACTTTTTTACTCTATAACGATTTTTATTAAATACTGATATAACAAATATTATATAACACTCTTTCAAAAGACTTCTTCTATTTTTAGGATAATCTAACCATTTTAACGAATAAATCAGATTGCGATCCTCGGCTTCTTTAACTAATATTTCAACACCTCTTTTATCTATGTTGTTTCTATTTTTATAAAACCATTTCCATGTTGGATAAAACCGAGTTATATTTTGTCGTTTTAGTCTTGGATTAATAATTAAACACAGATCATATAAAAACATGTTACGAAGGTTGTTTATTAGTTGCTTTTCCCCTGTCCATATACCTTCTCCATTTTGGTCATAAGCCGCCATTACCTTCTTTAGATAATAAAATTTACCATTTTGAAAAATATCATAGGTGATAAGATTGTCGTTAAAATTATTAATCAACAGTTCGCTATGAATATAAGGGATGACACTACTTCTAACTACTGTTGTATCAGTGTGAAAATAATCTCTAAACCAGTATTGCTCTATGCTTACCTTGCCTTGCACAAAAGTAGCTTTATTATATAGTTCCTTCTTCCCATTTGGGTATACAGCCCAAATATCGTGAGAACAAGCAACACAGTCATAGTTCTTAGGATTATCAAGGATATCTATCTGAATCTGAAACTTATCTATATCTGTGAAATAATCATCACCATCTAAATATATGAAATATTCAGATGTGACATATTTTAAAAGATTTAACCTATTTTGAGATGCTCTAAATCCACCAATGTATTTTTTACCGGGTTCACGCTCCATCGAGTAGACAAATACTCTTCCAGGGTATCTTTGAGACCATTCTTCAACTTTTAAAAGTGTTGAATCTGTTGATCCATCATCGCCGATAAGAACATTAAAGTTGAAATTACACTGTTGTGAAAATATCGACTCGAGAGCTCTGTCTACATATTTTTCTTGATTATAAAAGGTAACTAAAACATCTAGTCTTGTATTATTCACAACAGATTGTCCCCTTAAACTCTTTATAGTCCCTTATGTAATCTTCAACTTTATAGAAATCAGATGCAGCAACACAAAGGACAGAGTCCTTTTGTAGCCATAATATTTCTCTCCAAGTTGGTTCTTCAATCACAACACCAATTGAGGGATCTGACAGTTCAATCTCTTCTCTACCATGGTTATTCTCAAGAACTAGCTGAATTCTGCCATAAGGACAGAATAACAATTGTTTTAATTTCCTATGAGCATGGAAACCTCTTCGAGTTCCTTCTGGAACCTTTGATATGTAATAAACTCTCTTAACATCAAAAGGAACATCGCGAGTCGCCTCAAAAAATGAAAGTTCTCCAGCGCCTACCGTAGGTATGGTTTTAATGTGAACTATCTTGCATCCAGCAACTTCAGTCCTATCATCAAGCACATCACCTTTAAGAACCGAATACCATTTCAGGTCTGGCATTCCTTCATAACGTTTCTGTATCTCCTTTGGAATGTCTACTGCCTCATGAAAGTTGTGTTTTTCATAAAATCTAACCGCTCTTTCATTGGATCTTGAAACACACCAATAGACACTTTCAAGGGAATACTTTTCAAACGCCAGTCTGATTATTTCTTCCATTCCAAACCATGAATAACCTCTACCCATTGCAGATTTTCTCACAGCTATTCCAAACTCAGCGCTTCCATCTTTTACACTCTTTAAAGATACAGTTCCCATGTATTCATCTTCATCTGATACTATTGCAAGATGAATGTCATTTTTTTTATTCTTAGCAGCATTTATAAAATCTTCGCAGTCTTCTATTGTTTTTTCTGCAAATCTGCCCCGCAGTTTTTCCACAACGCTTTCATCATGCATCCACTCTAGCATAAACGGAGCATCCTTTAACTCTAAATCTCTAAGTCTCATTTAGAACTCATTCACCTTATCTATTACATACTGTACTTCATCATCCGTCATGCCGTAATACATTGGAATACTCAGTTCAGAAGTAGAAATTTCCTCAGCAATTGGTAAGTCTCCCTCTTTGAGACCAAGGTCTTTATAACAATCCTGTAAATGCATTGGAATTGGATAATGCTTATTTGTACCAATACCGGCATCGTTTAAGAAATTTTCAAGTTTGGATCTACTCTTGCATCTGATACCAAAAATGTGCCAAACAGGAACAGTATAGTCAGGAACGAAAGGCAGAATTACTTTTGGATTATTAATTCCCGCTAAATATTTATTAGCAATTGACCTTCTGTTATCATTTACCTTCTCAAGAAGAGGGAGTTTCGCTGCAAGAAAAGCAGCCTGAAGTTCATCAAGTCTAGAGTTATTTCCTTGATATACATGATGGTATTTATAATCAGAACCATAGTTTCCTAATGCTCTGACTTTCTTAGCTAATTCTTCATTATTAGTCACAATAGCACCAGCATCCCCTAGCGCACCGAGATTCTTACCTGGATAGAAAGAAAATCCGGCGACATCACCAAAGGAACCGACGACTTTTCCTTTATATGTAGCACCATGAGCCTGTGCGCAATCTTCAACCACCAAAAGGTTATACTTCTTCGCAATTTTCATAATCGGTTCCATATCACAAGCCTGACCATATAGATGGACAGGCATGATAGCCTTTGTCTTTTCTGTTATTGCTTTCTCAATCTTAGCTGGATCTATATTAAAAGTTCTAATATCAGGCTCTACAAATACAGGAGTTGCCCCAACATATGTAACAGCTAGCGCTGTTGCTATATATGTGTTAGAAGGAACAATTACTTCATCCCCGTCTTTAACATTTAACGCTTTAAGTGCCAAAAAAAGTGCATCCAATCCATTTCCTACACCAACACAATATTTACTATTACAATATTCTGCAAAAACCTTCTCGAATTTCTCATCTTCAACACCTTCAATATACCAAGAACGAGTATATACACGATCAAAAGCATCTCGAATTTCTTTATCTAATTCGGCCTCTAGCGGCTTAAATGTTACAAATGGTATTTTCATCCTATCATTCCAATTTAATAAATCTGTAAATATTTTGAAATAAGATTTTCAGATCTTAAATTAAGCTTATTCCATGGATCAAACTTTCTAGACTTCAGAGCGTTTATTGTACAGTTAGTTTGTGACATTACCTTCATATTTGTGAATATCCTCACATTTTCTTTTTTTAAGAAAAAGAGGGGTGCGGGGGAGAAAAGGAAAACTTTTTCTTTACCTTGCTTTTAACATCTCTTCCTTACCAACCTTTGCGAATTCACTGCTGTCCATTTTAGAAGCTCTGATCTTGTTCTTTATCTTAAAACGTTTGCTGTAAAATGTTATCACCACAGCTTTCTTAGGCATTTGCCATCGTTTGAATTTGCCTGTTGTTTCAACCAAAGCCTTCTGCTTCTGATGACTATCAAATAACTTCTCAACGATCTTGTTCCTTCTGCTCATTATTTCACCACCTTTACCATCCAAGCATTCAGATGGAGTGATATAGCAGATGCCACTGTGACGGTGAACGTTGTTATACCAGTCATAGTATTTATCAACCCAAGCTCTTGCATGAGATAAAGTGTCAAAGCTTTGAGGAATAGCAACCTCATGACCATGTTTAAGCAATCTGAAGCTTGCTTCCATATGAGCATTATCATTGCTGTGTCTTGGTCTGTTATAGGTACATGAAATACCAAGTTCCAGGCACTTAGCAACCATGGTTGAACCTCTCATAGGAGCACTATTATCACTGTGCAACTCAAGTACCTTACCCAAAATATCTGTATTGCGTCCGTCAGCTCTTATAAGAGTGTTATCACCCTTTATAAAGCCTACATTTTCAACAGCTTTCTCAATGAATTTAGCTGCTATCTCAGCTGACTGTATATCATGAACCTCCCAATGGAGCATCTTTCTGCTGTACAAGTCCATGACAGCGTAAAGTTAGGTAATAGTATTCTCCCTGAGGATTGGTCTTATACAGGTAGGTAATGTCCCATACCAATACTTGCTTTGGAGCTGTTGCTACAAGTGTTCTACGCTCTACTGAATCTTCCTTGTTTGAGTTCTTATCTGTTCCTCTTTTGTTGTTACACTTAACTTCTTCAAGTAATCTGTACAGCCATTTTACAGAGCCTAAGTAAACTCCATTCTCATCAAGGTATTTAGCCACAACTCTGATGGTGACATATCAGGATTTAGCAACAGTGCCTCTAACGCCTGCTGTCGCCCTTCTTCTGAGTATTTGGCGTTATTTGGATGAAATGCGACTTTTCTCTTGTCTTGCAAGCTCTTCTTCCAATTTGTATAAGTGTGCTGTCCTATTCCTAAGATTTCAGCCATGTACTTGATGCTCAGGATACAGCTCCTGTTTACTTCAAATTGTCCACAGCTAAGAACCACATTACCAACAGGAATCGCCTGGTGTTTTTCATCTATAAACTGTAATATCTTTGCCTTATCTTCAGCTGAGGTTATTTTTCATCGTTGTTTTTGCCGAAGAAGGCTTGAGCTTTTTTTTTAGGAATGCCTCCTTTACTGCATATTCAGCTAGGGCATCCTTCATCCTATCAAGCTCTTTGTCCTTGCTCTTTAATTCTGCACTCGCTTGATGTCTTTGGCTTTAAGCTGCTTGTTCTCAGTTCTCAGTCTCATAAACTCATTGTCAAGGGATTCTTTCTGTTATTGGCGTTCATACAGTTTACTTTCCATGCATTCAATTCACTGGCGTAAATACCATTGCTTCTACAGTAGGCACCTACTTCAACTTCTGTCATTTTAGCGGTTTCTAACACCATTTTGAACTTGCCTATACTGTCTTTTGGCTTTTCTGTGCTCTCTGATGCCTCTGTTGAATCTCTTTCCTCATTGGTGCTAGGAAAGTATTTCTGTAACCAGCTATAAATTGTGGTTCTCTTATACTCTGGATGTAATCTTATGAACTCCCATTTGGTTAAGCCACTCTTGGCAAACTCATTCACCAATTGTTGTTTTTCTTCCATGCTGTAGCTTGTTTTAGTTCTCATAGTTTGTAACTCCTGTACTGATCTTATAAAAAAGATCAATCGCTTAATTTCACGTCACAAACTATTGTGTCTACTAACGGTACTTATTCGTTACAAATTTAGCAGAAAAATTCACTAAATATTTTTTCATAATTCTTAATCTATCATAAAAGCAAAAATAAAAAGGAAAAAAAGATAATATAAAATTGAAAATTCCTATAAATGAATGATCTTTCACAGCCCACTTTCTATAATTAGGTACATCCCTTGCTCTCAGATAGATTTTTGCAAGGCCTTTTATGTACATAGCGTCAACTTTTCGCTTTTGACTTTTTTTACAGAAAAAACATCTAATATCGTATATAGACTTTTCAAATTCTATTTTTTTTTCAATATTATTAGGTCTTGACACAGTTCCTTCCTGAACTGTATACGCTACTAATATTTTAGGAATGTAAGCAATTTTGTAACGAAGTGATGATATCCAGAGTAACAAAGGATAATCTTCCATAAGCCATCTTCTGCTTTTGGGGTTGATTGAAGAAATATACTCTTTTAAAATTGACATTCTTAAGCATATTGAAGAAGCTGCTATCTCGTTTTTTAATATCAAATTATCAAAATTTATAAAATGAAAACCTCTTAAAACTCTTCTAATTAGGCGTCCTTTTGAATCAACTTCTTTTATTCCTGAACAGCATAACGCAACATCAAGGTTATTTTCCATAAAATCTAATTCTGTTCTAATCTTACCTGGTAAAAAATAATCATCGCCACCGCAAACCATAAAAAAATCACCAGAACAATGACTGATTGCGTTGAAGTAGTTTTCAACAACACCTAAATTTTTTTTATTGAAAATTGGTTTAACAAAAAGATATTTTTTAGTCATGCTCATGATAACACTTTGTGTATTATCCATTGAACAATCATCTGCAACAACGATTTCGGTATTATTAATATCTAAAATCTGAGAAGCTATTGATTCTATAGTTCGTTCGATATAACTTTCTTGATTATAAGAAAGTACTAATATTGATAGTTTCATATTACTCTCTCAACTTTTTCATTTAAAAGACATCCCTAAGACCTCAAGCAATTTTTGCAGAAGTTTTAGGTTGGTTAACGATCAGCCAGACTAAAGTTGGCAAAAGCTTTAACGCATTTACATCTTACATGGTCAAAGGTTCTAGATAAACCTTCAATATGTTTACCTTTTGATCTTTCAATAATAGTGTTATCGATACAGAGTGTATAGATATGCTCTTTATTGTTGAGTTTTACTATTATTGAACAAGCTACCTTAGCAATAAGCTTAAGTAGATTTGACTAGTTGTATCTGCTGTCTGATACAAAACGCTTCAGAGCATAGTAACTGCATTCAGGATTTTCAACTGAGGCAAGAGTAAATTTGTCATGTAGTGATTTAGCTCCTGTAAAGATAGAGCTTATAAGAACCATAAGTAGAGCTTAGACAGATACTCCTGACCTTTTTGAGAAGCCTGCTCTTAATAAAACTCTTTTTAAGTCTAAGCAATCTTTTGAACAAACAGTTTTAATTTATCAAATGTGATGGCTCAAGCTTTTTCATAATTACATAACCGACTCAGCTTCAGAGTAGTTAAAGAAATCGATTTCCAAACTACAAATGTGGTGTTAGACCGCATCTATAAGCGTTTTTAGCTAAATTTAAATCGCAAAACTTGAGTTAATTATCGTTACATTTTTTTATAAACCTAGCTGGTACCCCTCCCCAGACTTCATAAGAAGGAACGTCCTTTGTAACTACAGCTCCTGCAGCAATTACAGCACCATCTCCGATGGTAACTCCTTGAAGAACTGTTGAATTTGCACCTATCCAAACATTTTTACCAATATATACATCTTTGAAGGTGTAGCCTTCTTTTATTCCTTTTGAGTCAATTCTATGATTATGGTCTACAATCACAACATTGTTAGCAATATTGCAACCATCTCCAATAGAAATTGACGAATGAGCTGTAATAGAGCAATTATGATTAAAAAAAACTCTGTTTCCTATCGTTAGGCTAGCTTCTCGTTCGCACTTTATATAGAGAGGTCCATCTACCATAAGGAAACGTCCTACAGTAAGTTTGCTGTCTTTTTCTAAATCAACATTTACTTTATTTTTTATAGAATTAATTAAATCAACTTTTGCAGAACTACCATACCTAAGTTTTAAACTTAGATAGTTTAGAATTGATCGTATTAACAAAATTGTCTTTCTGATGAGTTTTAATAATAAAAAGTTCATAAATTCACAAAATATTAAGTATACGCATTTAATATGATTCACTAATGGAACATCGGAGTTATACCGTTTTTATAGCATAATTCATGAATTCGTTTCCGATGAACCTAGTAGTCCCCCAGTCTTCATAAGAAGGAACGTCCTTTGTAACTACAGCTCCTGCAGCAATTACAGCACCATCTCCAATACTAACTCCTTGAAGAATTATGGCCCTTGAACCTTACCAACAATGATGTCCTACTTTTTAGGTTTTGAAATTTGCAGTAAATTGAGGATCATTAATATCATGGCTTGCTGTTATCATTTTTACATGACTGGATATATTGGTATCATGATCAAACGTTATTCCGTCCACTGAGTCTAATTCGGCAAAACCAACCAAATGCAACATTATCCGATAGTTTTAATTCCAAAGGTAAAATGACTTCAACACGTCTGCAAGGAAAGGAGACTTTGCTTATTGAAGCCTAATAAAATATTAGCTACCTTCCTTAAATGACAGCTTGGAATTTTGTTCCAAATCATATTAACAAATATGAATAATTATATAATAAACATACTTCATGAGTCGTGGCATTCTATTACCTAAACTTTTGTATGTTGTTTTGAATAAGGCATTTATTACTCCTAACTTAAGGAATTGTTATGGGCAAAGAAATATAATATTGGACGTAATTTTCTTTTAATTTAGCAAACGAGAATTGTTCATCAAATGTAGATTTAGCACTCAATTCTAATTTCTTTCTATAATCTTTGTTCTCTATTAAATAACAAATTTTATCTGCAAGTTGCTCTACATTTTTTGGTTCAACAAGCAGACCATTTATATTATTTTTTACAATTTCAGGAGTTCCATCAACTGATGTAGCAACCAGTGTTTTTGACACTGAAAAAGCTTCAATTGGAGTTAAAGGCAAACCTTCCCATAATGAGCTTAAAACAATAAAGTCACATTGACTCATTACATTTTGAATATCTGATCTATATCCAAGCATATGGACAAATTTTTCAAGATGATATTGTCTTATCATCTGCTGCAATTTATCTTTTAGAGGACCATCTCCTACTATAAAAAATCTTGCATTTGGAAGTTTTTTTAAAACTAATTTTGCTACCTCAATAAAATACTCCATACCTTTCTGTGGAGCCAACCTTCCGATATTTCCAATAACAACATTGCCTTGCTGTTTTTCATTTTTTAAAACATCTAAAACATCTATTTTTTTGTCAAAAGGCTTTACTGCGTTATAAATTACGGAAATTTGTTTTTCTGGTAATCCAAAATAATCTATAAGATTTTGTTTTACTTTTTTGCCAACAGCGACAATATGTGTGTGTTTGTACGCAAATCTTGTTAAGAATCTTTTATCATAGAACGTATTATGAGCGTTAGTTACTTTTATTACAGAACTTGGTGATACAATTTCTGCCATTAAAGCAGCCATTCTATGGTGAGAATGAACAACAGTGATTTTTTCTTTCTTAATAATCTCTCTAATCTCAAAACAAGAGGATATAAAATCTAAAGGATTTTTCGAAGATATATCTTTAATTTTATAGTGCTGTATTCCCATTCTATTAAGTTCATTTTCTAAGACGCCACCAGTAGAACACACTACAATCTTATTAACAAGATTATGGAAAACTTGGCAAAGTTGCAGTACAACATTTTCTGTACCACCTACCCCCATAGTTCTCACAATAAATAGGATATTCTGATTCTTAAGATTCAATTTTGTTACACTCAACTTAACTTTTATTTTTTTCTATATTTACGAACTAGTTTTAAAATTCTGACATCATCAACAAAATATCTTCTAAACAGTCTTTTAGGTTCTTGTAAAAATCTATAAAACCACTCAAATCCAATATTGCTTATCCACTTCGGAGCTCTTTTTACGTTGCCAGCTAAAAAATCTACAGTGGCACCAGCACAGACTGATAATTTAGCTTCATATTTAAGGTAATTTTCGTATATCCACTTTTCCTGCTTAGGACATCCAAAACAAGCTATTAGGATATCTGGATGACAATCAGAAATCATTACATTTATTTTATCTAACTCTTTTTGATCTTTTTCAAACCCCAAAGGCGGAGCGTAAGTTCCGACAATTTTTATTTTAGGATTAGACTTTTCAATATTTGATTTAGCTTTTTGTGCAATTCCATCTTTACCTCCAATGATAAAAACGGATTGTCCTTTATCTGAAGCCTGTTTTAATAACAACGGAACTAAGTCTGAACCTGATATTTTTTCTTTGATAGGGTTGCCTTGATATTTAGCTATCCACTGTAGTGGTTTTCCATCAACAAGCACTAACTCAGCATTATCAATGATCTTCTTAAGATAAGGATCATCTTCAATCTTCACTATTACATCGACATTAACAGCTACAATGTAGGATTTCTTATCTTGCGAAACAAGAGAATCAATAGCTTCAAGACAATCTTTCATTGAGAGATTGTTTACATATGTATTAAGGAATCGTTGTTTCACAAAATTATTCATTAAAAAACTCTTTTTCTAGCATTAGACACAAACAGTGGTAAACAGGTAAATGTAACTCTTGAATTTTATAAGTTTCTGTTTCTGGAACCTTGATACAAGAATCACAATACTTTTCAAGTTTATTTTGTTTTTGACCTGTTAGACCGATTACTTTTAGACCTTTTGCTTTAGCAGTTACAGCAGCATACAAAATGTTCTTGCTATTTCCACTTGTGGAGATAGCTAAAAAAACGTCATTCTTAACACCGTAACCATTAATCTGCTGAGCAAAACCTAAAAGAGGATCACAATCGTTAATAAATGCTGTTGATAATGCTGGATGTCCATCCAAAGCAATTGCAGACATTGCCCCCTGTAAGCCCTTAGCTAAAATAGATCCTAATTCAGAATCAACAGCTTTTAATTTATCTGAAAATTCTTCTCTAGGCTTTCTTGCTAGCTTGAATCCTTTCATTAACTCACCCACAATATGTTCTGAGTCTGCTGCAGAGCCACCATTACCTGCAATAAGAAGTTTACCTTGATTACTATATGAGTTTCTTAGAATAATGAATGACTTTAAAATATCATCTTTTACAGCATTGAGAGTTGGGTATCTTTGAACAAGAATATTCAACTCATCCATAACACATTGTTTAGCACTAACCATTTTATTCTTTTATTCCTTTGCTGGGACACTAAGAACAGCTGAATTTTAGATTACAACAGAATTTACTACAATACTCACATAGCCACATATTTTAATCTTTTCAAGAATAAAAGTTTCTGCTAATAGCATTACAATATTCTCAATTATTGGAAATTCTCCATTTACTTTTGCTATTTGACCATTTACTTCCGATAGTAATATTTTGAAAAATTTTACAATGTTCCTCTATTTTCCCTTTGGAAGGAACAACACAGTCTTTACCTCTGCGGTAAAAAACTGTACCATTTATATCTTTGCTTGTGAGCTAATAGAATTAGGATATATATTATGATCTGCTAATTCTATAAAACGGTCTACTTCTGAGCATGATTATACAGCCTATTGCTATTTTTAATAAAACACTCATTTATTATCCTCAGACAAAATCAGGTTAACTGCATCAAAAAGAGATTTAGTTGTATAGATTTGACCAAAATTATCATTCTTTTCTGATAACAATATTGTTTTGCAACCTGCGGTATTACCGGCTTCAATATCAGTCCTACCATCACCAATCATCCAAGATTGACTTAGATCAATATTAAAATCTTCATGTGCTTTATCAAATAAACCAGTTTTTGGTTTTCTGCAATTGCAATCAAATTTTAATTCAGGTACTTCACCTTTAAATCCTTTGTTAGGATGATGTGGACAGAAATATAAACCATCTAGATATGCACCATCATTACCTAATAGTGTTTCCATTTTATTATGGATTGCATCTAATTGTTCAAAAGTAACCTCACCACGAGCTACAACAGGTTGATTTGTGATTACGACAGCTAAATAACCTGAGTCATTTATTTTCTTAATTGCTTCACTTACTTTTGGCAAAAGCTCAAATTGTGAAATATCAGTTAAAAAACCTTTGTACTTGTTTATAGTACCATCACGATCTAAGAATATAGCTTTCTGTTTATTTCTTAGATTTCTTTGTGATACTTTTCCTGATTTATAGTCTTCACATACAGAATAAAATCTATCAGGAGTTCCCATATCCTTTACATATTCAGGACTATCGTAGCAGAACATATGATTAGTTCCTGATAAAGGCTTTAAAAGCTGTCTGTCTAAATCAACTTTAAAAACTTTTCCATTGTCATCAACTTTGCCAACTTGCTCAGGATCGATGCCACATTGGTCAAGGATCTTTGAATTTAAAACATGGAGACCTGCATTTACTCTGTTCTTATAAAACTCTGGTCTTTGATCTTCTTTTGTCAGCCACTGAACAACGCTTAATTTCTTATCAGAAATGATCAAACCACTGTCATATGGATGACTATTTGGATGAGTAAATAAAGTAACCAATCCGTGATGCTTTTTATGGAAATCAACAAATCTGTTGAAATCAACATCAAAAACTGAGTCGGCGTTTAACAAGAGGAAATCTCCTGATAACTTATCTCTAAGTTTAAATAACGCTCCAGCATTACCGAGAGGTTCTTTTTCAAAAAAGTACTCTATATTTACACCAAATTCTTTTCCTGTTGAAGGCGATATCCCAGAGCCATCTCCGAAATAATTAATTATTTGATCACCTAAATAGCTCACAGTGATGATAATGTCATTAAAGCCTTGCTCCTTTAAGCTATTTATTTCCATTTCTAAAACAGGAATTTCATCGATTTTGATCATTGGTTTAGGAATATTAGGGGCTATCGATGATATTCTAGTGCCACTACCACCAGCCATAATAACTACTTTCATACTATTCCTTTGGTTCGTAATCTTCAGGTGCAAAATAAATAACTCTGGTACCACCATTTTCAAATTCAAATGGAATGTAAAGCAAGTCTTTCATTGCTTCTTTTACAGCCGATTGATTCTCCTTTGGAACATAAAATACAAGGAATCCACCACCGCCTGCACCAAGAAGTTTTCCACCTAATGCGCCAGCTTTAATGCCTTTTTCATATAAAGCATCGATACTACTTGTAGTTACAGCACTGCCCGTTGATCTCTTCAATTTCCACGTTACATCAAGCAACTTACCAAAATCATTAAGATCTCTATTGTTATCAGTTAATACTGATTGAGCTTCTGATACTAATGAAAACATCTCTTGCAACTGCTTTACATTGTCTTTTTTATCCAAAGCGTTTGCTTTTTGAACATCCGAAGAAAATCTTGTAAAACCAGTGAAAAACATCATCAAGTTGTCATTCAGATTTCGCTTTCTTTTAGGGCTGATGATCAAAGGTGTAACTTCATAATCGTCTTCAGAAAAATCTATACGATTAAACCCACCAAAAGAAGCTGCAATTTGATCTTGCCATCCTCCAGCTTCATTGCAAAGAACTCGTTCTAAATAAATTGCTTCATCAGCTAATTTTTTCTTATTGGCATAGATTCCTTTTAATGCGTAAAAAGCATTAAGCATACCTACAGCAAAAGAACTAGATGTTCCCAAACCGGAGCGAGCAGGAAGATCTGCTTCATAGGTCAATCTTATTTCTTCCATCTTCAGCATTTTCATGGCATTTCTGATTGCTGGATGCTGAATATCATCAATAGAAGTAACTCTTTCAGTCTTTGAATAGGAAAGCTCAGTTGAATAATCAAAGAAACGTGGTAAATGCCTTACATTTACATAACAATACTTATCAAAAGTAGTTGATATAACAGCTCCTCTATTTTCTTTAAAGTAACTTTCTAAATCAGTTCCACCTCCAAAGAAGGACATTCTAAAAGGAGTTTGTGTAATAATCATAATTTACTTCCAAAAGATAAATTAAAAAAGGATCTTAGTGCACAGTTACGAGTAATTTTTTAAGTTCTACTTATATTGAGCAGTAAAACTTCTGAATAAACTTGTCATGAGCTTTTCTGCTCATGTTTTAATCAGCAGACGCTATATAAGGTCGATATGTGTCACTTATGTAGTATCTGCACCATTCTTCTCCCATAGATAACAGGATTTGCTGCATATCTAAGGGAACTCCTGTTAATCTTACAAACTTAGTACCAGGTGAATATGTCAGACTGATATTAGAGTTTGCAAGGTACTGATAAACTCTCATCAATGATGGTCTTGAAAGCTAGTTCTTATGGTCAGGTGTAGGAACCGTAAGTCTTTGCTCTTCCATCTTCTTTCTCATCAGGTATTCTGTTGCAGAAAAGATTAAAAGAGCTAAAGTCATTACCCACATCAGAGCATTTATTCTTGATGAACTTTAACAGCAATAGTGACAGGCTTTTCATCTTTCTTAGGTTTGCCTCTACCTTTATGTCCTTTTACCTCTTCATAGGTAATGTCTGATATAGATACAAGCTTAAGCTTTGCTGTAATATCATCCATGCATTTACTTGGCTTAGTCTCAAGTTTTATTAAAGCCTTTTGAACTTCTGTTCTCCTATAGTACATTCTCCACACCACATAGCTTTGACACCATCAGGCTCATTACTGTCTACAGGTACTAGCTTATCAGGCTCCTGAGATAACAGCTTAAAGCACTCTGTTGCCTGACCGTAAGAGTCAGGTATTCTGGTTACAGTATACAGATGATGTAATGCTAGCTCTTTAGCATTATCACTGGTACATAAAGCACTGTCAGCTACCAGATATCTTAAGTCTTTAAACTGCTCTTTAATTAGAGAGTAGTAAGTAATAATGATATCTTTAAAACTGGTCTTATCACTTACGTGCCCACTAACACACTTTTCAAATAATGGTATATGACTTAACTCATCACATATCATCAGCTCATTTATCTGATTTAATTCAGGATGGCTGTCTCTACTGTATCCCCTTATCAAGTACGATATCACAGCCTTCTTCAACTCTGGTCTGTCCTTCATAGTGGGAACAGGTTGTGTCTATATGCACTGTATCAGGATTAAGCTCCAGTTTAGTAGCTACCTCTTGAGAACATCTTAAAAAAATCTTTCAGGTCCAAAGTCTGCTATGGCATCTAATAGCATTGAAAGAACATCCCTTTTTATGTCTTCTACATTAAGCTCTTCATTACCAGTTAAAGCTCTTACATATTTTCCACGATAAACCCCTGAGGTTCCGTACAGTGACTGGTATGGTACATTTAATACCTGACAACACAGTAGCTTCACTAAATTACTTTGAGTTACCTTTACATGTGAACCTATCTTTCCAATACAGGATTCAATTACTGGTGCTAAACCAAAGTAATCAAATCCTGCAGCTGTAAGTCCAATGTTTCCTAGTTCTGTTGAAAGTAAATCGCTTGTGTTATCAAACTGTACTGCCATCATCGTGATCCTGTAATATC